>JGI20166J26741_11733917_pt1 | contig 10617 bp, 7 predicted proteins | sample TergutCu122P5_FD_26741 | JGI IMG/M metagenome (IMG submission 26741) | reverse complement strand
GGGAGCAATGCCGCCCGAATTGACGGTTTCTCTGGGCCTCACTGTCAGCCCTTCATACGTTTTCGGCGGCGCCATTGAACTGCCCGTAAACTGTCTGCCCGACCCATCCAATCCGTTGTATGCAACATTTGATACCTGTGGCGATTCCGACAGGCTCAAACCGTTATTTGTACCAATTGCACCGGATGCCGCCGCTTTGGCCACCCTGCCGGATGTGGCCAACTATTCCTTTGACGGCGACAAGATCACCCTGACATTGAAAAGCAATAGCGACCCTGGTTTTAGAACCGGTCCCATCATCATACCGCTTAAATTCAGATTTGAAACGGATTACCTGCGGCAGATCCCCAAGGACCAATACTTGTGGGCGCCAACGGCCCAAGCTATGGTCAACGCTACAAATGCGGGAACCGTAACCGCAGCGACGCCGGTAACGGGCGGGAGCATTAATGAGCTTGCCTATGCCGCTATTTTCAGCACCCCCGCCGACCCTACGCAATATCAGGGCGGTTCCATAAGCGTATCCCCCACTATTGCCAATAATTTTTACCAACAGACGGATTTCGATCTAAACTATCAAAACCTTTATTATGTGGAAGTTCCCACCGGCAGTACCGTATCCCCCACTCTTAGCTTCCTAACCTGGTATAAAGGCGGTATCGCGGGAGTTCCCTCGCCAGTAGTAAATTATCAAGGTTCCGGTTATGACAGATATTACCATGCCATCACAAGCAACGCCAACCCCAAGGCCGCTTGGAATTTTGTAGGCTCCGGCGGCACGATCATCAACACCTTTACGCAAACCTCAATGACCTTTACACCAAAACCGGCCCTTACTAAAGCGGGCCAGACCGTCAGTATCCGCGTCGGTTCGGACACGAAGAGGATAAACGGCGCGCCGATTAAGAGTTCGCTAACCTATACCTGGACTAAAATAAACCGGGCGGCTTGGAATTTATATTTCAGCCCCTTTCACGGCACAACCGGCTTTCCCCATAGCGTCTGCGGCACAAATGACGGTGATATCGGCATAATGATGCCTTTTATCGGTCAAACCAGTAATTACGGCAGCGCACATACCACAAAAAATATGGGCGCGAAAGCCGTCAGCGGCGTCCGTTACGAGGTATACCAGAACGAAACCGACTCGCGGAAAATTAACTTTGACGCATTTAAAGTAGTGGGCATGCGTGATAAATCCGACCCTGCCAATCTGCCAGACTGGACGCGGTGGAAGGTGGAATTCGTGCTCAAAAACCCCCGTGAGGGCAGTGTAAGCGGACGGACCGTAAACGGCGGCATATTCGCGCCATCTGTATCCGCTGTCAAAAACTACACTTATACAGACCTATATGGCGCCGACGGACACAGCGGACTGTTAAATATGACCAAGGGTGATTATATAGACAGGGTAATCGTCACGGCCATGGGCAAGAAGGGTACAGCCGCCGAAGAAGGGCAGTTCCTGCCCGGGAACGGCATTTACTTCTCTTACCGCCCGGCAGCCTGGAAAGGACAGCTATTCCCGGACGGCACGCCCATACCACAGCCAATGTACAAAGCCTCGGTGGCCTGGAAGCTTTATTATAACGATGCAAACGGCAACCAAGCAATCCGGCAGGGCGACGCCTATTCAACCACCTTCGGCTATACCCCGTACGCCCTGGCCGAACTTGTTTCCACCCGCGCCGACGGCGTAATACCTGGAGCGCTGGTCCCCCTCACTGTAAACGGCCGTAATGTTGCTTGGAACGCCGTCGGTCCCTGGGTAAGCCCGCGTATCGCGGTTAAAGTGCCAAAAATACTGGTAGCGCACGGTTTTGAGGGCCAGCCGGTAGGCTACTCCATAACCTTGCCCGGCGGATTGAAAGAGCAGACTGGCAGCAGGGCTGCCGCAGACGTTACCGTCACCTTTACCGGAGCAGACGCCAGCTATAACTATTACTCCTTCCAGGCGGCGCCGAATTATATGGTGCAGCCTTACGGGGATAATACGCAAGCGGCCTTCATAATCCCCATTAACTTTAGGGTTGTAAAGGAGGCAGAGGCCGGAAGCTACCCTATTCCCCCAGTACTGCTGAGTTCGCACGATGCGGCTAATTTTGTGAACAACTATTCCTACCAAAATGCTTCCAATATCACTGGTTACAGTCTATACGGTTTTGCACCAAGCGATAAGCTTACCTCATCACCTAAGACCAATACAACTGTCGTCGTTGCACCTGCCACCGCTTCGGCCCTCTCCACCGGCACATCAGTAGCTTCGTCGGCGACAGCCAACAATTTTATTAATTTAAACCTGTCCTCGGCGTATAATGGCTACCAGCTTCACAGCCCGCTGGTCCCGGCCAATCAGGGCGACGAGGTGCGGATGAAACTGACACTGACCAACATTAGCACCACCCCGGTCAGCAATATAAAACTTTACGACATATTGCCACAGAAAAGCGACCCGCTTGGCTCCGTGATGATAGCCAGTGCCCGCACCACATTCGTCGGCACAACCTTCGCTGGAACAGCACCGTCGGCTGGTAGTGTAAAATACGCTACGACCCAAACGCTGCCGACTTACGGCTTATGGGGCACAGACAGACCGGACCTCTCCACAATGAGCAGCGCCGGTTGGGCAACGGAAAATCCAGGCGCAGGTACAAAAGCTGTGTTTGCTGACTTTGGCAGCCTTACCTTGAACCCGGGCGAGAGCACGGGCATTATTCTGACTTTCCATGTACCGGCCTACCCCTACATGACAGCATACAACCAATTCAGGTATTCCTACAGCTTGCCGGGAGCAACAGCCCCGGTCAACAACAACAGCGCGGTGGTGGGCTTTGCGGTTAATATGGATACTATCCTCTACAACGCCAATCTGCCGGCAAACCGCAGCCTTAACAATTTGAGCAACATGCCCACACCAAACCCGGAAACTTACCGCCGCGGCCACTGCCCCGACGGCCCGACCGGGAATGACATTGCTGTAAGCAACGTCATTCCGACGCTGACCGGCTACACCTTCACCGGTTGGAACGATCAGGCAGACGGTAGCGGAACTAACTGGCCGCCCGGGTCGCATAAAAGATTCGACGCCGCCGGACAGCTATTTTTATACGCGCAATGGCAGGCCAATCCACAGCAGTAATCGCAACTCAACCCATCGGTATCGGCAGACCGCCGCACATGCAGACCGCCGCAAATAGGGGCCATAAGCAGCAAACTTGAATGTGCCGCTTATGGCCCCTATTTGCGTTATTCACCTGAAAGTTGTGTAATGCGCACACGAAATAGCCATATTTCGGCTTAAAAGCTAGATATTGCAATGGCTTAACGTTTCGTGTGCGCCGCATGGGCAATGGCCAGGCAATGCTAAATCTTCAGGGCTTAAAAACGCACCTCTTTCGGTTCGCCGCCGAAAGTGTAAAAAGTGGCAATGGCGTCTTTGAGATAAAAGACCGCGGTGTTGCCGTCGTTGACGGCGTACATTCTGGCCAGTGACGGGTAGGCGGCCAGCATGCTCTCCTGGGCTTCCGCCCGGTTGTCCTCAACCAGCGTGGCGGCAACGCGAATCCATGTTTCACCGTCAAAGGCGGACAATTCCACTTTGGGATTGGCGCTAATTTGCTTGGCTACATTCTTTTTCTTGCCAGTCTGGATGTAAAGCTTGCCTTCAAAAAGGTTAATTGTTCCAAAAGGGCGCACTCTCGGTTGATTGCCGTCCATGGTGGCCAGGTAGTAAGTGCCGGTTTTTTTCAAAAAATCGTGAACCGTTTGCATTTGCCATCCTCCTCCTTAGGTTTGCAAAATTTAAATAACTGCCGCCAGCGTATTATATTTTTTTACCTGCTGCGCAAATAATTGTAAGAATTTTAACATATTTCGCTGTTTTTTAAAAGGTTTTTTGGAATTTATGCGAGTTAATTAGATATACGAAGAAAGGAGGCAAATTTTCAATGAGCAACGAAGAAAAAATACTTGACTTACTGGAGACTTTGGTTGGTAAGGTATCAGCGCTGGAAACAGATGTATCCGGACTAAAAATAACTCAGGAACTTCATACCAGGAAACTTAATAAACTTGAAGCCGCCCTAGAGTTTCAAGCTCGAAAACTTAGTATGATAGAGATGGAACAGCTGGAACTACTAATAAGAATGAGCGATAACCAAGATGAACTCGATCGCCGGGTTAGTCAGCTTGAATGTTAAATAAAAAGGACTAATGCAGCCGGTTAATATGGTATGCACCAAGGAAAATGGCGAAACTGTAACCCCGGATACCTTCAAGTATGCCGGCAGGGTGATTCACTACGGTCTGGTCAAAAGACAGACACACTCCACGTGTGGCGTATGGGGGAACATGTCAACCGGCTGTACTTCCACCGGCTGATAGCCCATAGCAGCCAGTCTGGCGATATCCCGGGCCAGAGTGGCCGGATCGCAGGAAACGTAAATTACCCGCCTGGCACCGCTTTCGGCTGCGGCCCGCAGCACCTCAGGCTTACAACCGGCCCGGGGCGGATCCAGCACCAGCACGTCAAGCCGGTAACCGGCGGCTACTTGTTCCGGCAGAACCTTTTCCACCGCTCCGGCGTAAAACCGGGCGTTTTTTATGCCGTTTAAAGCGGCATTGGCCCGGGCATCATTCACCGCCCGGGGCGCCAGCTCGTAACCCCGCACTTCGCCGGCGCAGCGAGCCAGATAAAGGGCAATGGCGCCTACGCCGCAGTAAGCGTCCGCCACCTTTTCACCGCCTCGCAAATCGCAGCAGGCAAGGATTTTGCTGTATAAGACTGCTGTCTGCGCCTGGTTCACCTGGTAAAAGGACGGCGCGGAAATACGGAATCGCAGACCGTTCAGCATATCGGTGATAAAATCCTGCCCGCCCAAGGTCACATAGCGCCCGCCTGGCTGCCTGGCCAGGACATTGGCCTGTTCACTGACCTGTTCCACCACTGAGGCCACCCCGGGGACAGCCATTATCTCACCGGCCAGGGCCCGGTAAGGGCTTCCCGACTGGTTAGACCCGGCCCGGCCCTTTTCCCGACCCAGAATAACCATGATCTCACCGCTACTGCCCCGGCGCAAGCTCACGGCATCCGGCAGCGGCAAAGAGTGCTGTTTATCAAATTTATCAAGCAGCGCCTGTACAGCCCCCGCCACCCGGTTCAGTTCCCGGTGCGCTAAAAGGCAGACATTGTATCCCATTGACCCATCTTGAACCAACCGGTGGGATTCCCGGGCGTAAAAACCCAATACCACGCGCCCTTGCACCTGCCGCACTTTAAACTGCACATTGTTCCGGTAGTGCCACGGCTCGGCCATGCCGATAATCTCCCTTACCGGCACATCCAAGAGTCCTCCGGTGCGGGCTATGGTCTGACGAACCAATTCGGTTTTTAAACGCAGTTGGGCCGGGTAGGCAATATGCTGCAGAGCGCAGCCGCCGCAATTTTCCGCCCAAACACAGTCGGGCGAAACCCGATCGGCAGCGGGGGTATGATTTTTTAGCAGCATCCCCCTGGCGTAACTGCGGCGTATGTCAGTCAGACGGACCGATACCAGCTCCCCGGGCGCCGTACCTGGCACAAATACAGTTAAGCCGGCCAGCCGGCCTACCCCTTCCCCTCGGTGATTGAGGCCGGTAATTTGGATTTCGCCTTCCCGCTCCACAGTCGTCCCACTCCCGCGCAAAATAAATTATCTTCTCCGCTCTATTTTACCAGACCGGACCAATTCCTTGTCAAGCCGCTCCGCCGCTCCCCAAGCAGTTGTTACTATTTAAAATATACGGTACAATAATACGGTAACACAGAACAAATCACCTGTTGCCGCCAATAGTGACATTAATATGAAAGTAGAGGCCAGTGATGAAAAGTTTTCTGGGTATGAAGGAACCGGCTAACACCTTAACTCATTTTATCGCCTTTTTAACAGCCGTCGCCGGACTGGTGTTTTTAATCATCAGCAGCCGGGATGAATCGCCCAAGCTCCTGGTGGCGGCCATTTACGGCGCCAGTCTGGTACTGCTTTACGGCGCCAGTTCATTGTACCACTGGCTTAAGACCTCGCCGGATAAGGAACTGCTCCTGCGCAAAATCGACCATGTGGCCATTTACATCTTAATTGCCGGTTCGTACACGCCGGTCTTTTATTACAGTTTGAGCGGCGCCTGGCGCTGGGCGATGCTTACCGCCGTATGGGTTTTGGCCGGTATCGGCATTATTTTAAAAATGTTTTTGCTGCAGGTTCCCCGGGCAGTATCCACCGCCTTTTACCTGTCCCTGGGCTGGATTGCCCTGGTGCCCTTCGTGATTTTGATTAAAACCATCCCCTTGGACGGCATCATTCTGATGGTGATCGGCGGAGTAGCTTATACCGCCGGAGCGCTCATCTACGCCACTAAAAGTCTGAACTTTTTTCCCAACCGGTTCGGCTTCCATGAAATTTTCCATCTGTTTATTATCATGGGCAGCGTCGCCCATTACCTGATGATTGTTTTTTATATCCTGCCGCAATAGTATTTGCGTTGATCGGCAAAAAAAAAGGGCGCCAAAGCGCGCGCTTTTCGCCGATCGGATTATGGTCCCACAACATTAGGATCAACCAGAATTAATGCTTGCGTAAATTTAAAGGTTGTGCCGACAGGAAGATTCGTTAACTGAAAAGAAGGTCTAAAGTAAATACCAGTCGTGTCAAAACGGATCGGCAGGCTGTAAACGTTGCCGAGCGGCGTTTCAATCCAGAGAGTGCCAATCGTCGCGTCCCCCTGGTAGAACTGTAACGGCGGATATTGGCTGGCCGTAATTAGATAATAGGTTTGCCCGTTATTTAAAGTTTGGACATGGTCAAGCTGGCCTACGCCCCAGAAGTTATGGGTGTATCCGGAAAAAATAACCGATGCCCCAAGCCCGCGCAACGAAATATTAAGGCTCCACATGGTCATTACGTCCGATAAGTAAATAAAGCTTTCAATAATACTTATTTTGGTGTTAAGATTGACTATTTCTTCTTCTATGGTGGTAAGCCTTCTTTCTATGGCGGTAAGATCACATACACAGACGCCCGTCGGACCGATCGGGCCGGTAACACCCTGGAGGCCGGTCGAACCAACCGCACCAGGGGGACCGGTCGGTCCTGTCAAGCCCTGGGAGCCGGCCGGGCCTGCTAAGCCCTGGAGGCCGGTCGGACCGGCCAAGCCCTGGGGACCGGTCGGGCCTACCAAGCCCTGGGGACCTGTCGGACCAGGCGGACCACCTGCCGGACCAGGCACGCCTTGTATCCCTTGGGGGCCGGTCGGGCCTGGCTGACCGGAAGCGCCTGACGAACCCTGGGGACCGCTGGGACCGGTCGGACCAAGATCACCCGGTATCCCCTGGGGACCGGTGGGACCTGGCTGGCCCGTCGCGCCAAAAGGACCCCGTTCCCCCTCGGGACCGGTCGGGCCAGTCGAACCGGTCGGACCCGGTGTTCCTTGAAGACCGGTGGGACCAGTCGGGCCAAGCTCACCCGGCAACCCTTGGGGACCGGTGGGACCAGTCGGACCGCCAGGCGGACCCGGTTCACCCTGTGCGCCTTGGGGACCGGGCGGGCCTGGCAAACCAGTTTCACCCGGAGGACCGGGCGGACCTGGCGGACCAGGTTCACCCGGCTCACCCTGGGGGCCCGGCGGGCCGCCCGGCGTGCCAGGCTCACCCTGGGGACCGGACGGACCTGGCGGACCGGCGGCGCCTGGCTCACCTTGGAGGCCGGCCGGTCCCGGCGGACCGGAAGCGCCGGGCAAACCCTGGGGACCGGACGGACCTGGCGGACCGGGGGCCCCTGGCTCACCCCGGGGGCCAGGCGGACCGCCCGGCGTACCAGGCTCACCCTGGGGACCGGTGGGACCAGGCGAGCCAGAAGCGCCCGGCTCGCCTGGAGGGCCGGCCGGTCCCGGCGGGCAGACGGGGCATAAATTCAGTAGACCCATTTTAAGCAGACAGAAACAGCTGTCACTAATTAAATCGGTTTTTTGCATGGTCATTGACAATCACCACATTACCTGTAAATTAAGTACTATATGCGTATTCCATTATATTTTTATTGCTTCCGGTTGGTGCGGAATGGCATATATTACCTTGGCATGAGATAAGATGAGCGGTTAGGAAAGGATGGCGTGCACTATCGTTAAGCAATGCCCCTTATGCGGAGGAATAGCGCCGCGGCTTGCCGGGATCGATAAGCCAATCTATTATCATTGTCCTCATTGCGACCTGATATTTTTAGACGACTCTTTTATCATTACCGAGGAGGATGAACGGAGAAGATACCTGCTGCATGTAAATGACCGGAGCAGCGCCGGTTATGTAAAAATGCTTCAACAATTTGTCGATACGGCCATCAAACCTTTTGCCGCCGGGATAAAAACTGGCCTGGATTTCGGCTGCGGCCCCGGACCGGTGCTCAGCGAACTGCTGGCCGAAACCGGCGTCGCCATGGATATTTACGACCCTTATTTTTACAACCACCGGGAAATTAAACACAAAAAATACGACCTGATTACCGCCACCGAGGTTTTTGAGCATTTAAAAAACCCCCGCCGGGAAATTGATTTTTTAACCGGCTTGTTAAACCCGGGCGGTCTGCTGGCCGTGACAACCCTTTTACACGAGCAATACGATTTTAAAAACTGGTGGTACCGCAGCGACTCCACCCACATATGTTTTTACAGCAGCAGAACCTGCCGCTGGATTGCGGCCCGCTTTACGTTACCAATCAAATATCTGGACAGCCAAAACACTTGTGTGTGGCAAAAACTAACCCCACTCCCTTAGCGCCAGCCGCGGGTTCTTCTCCCGGCAATAATTCAGCTCCCACTCGGAGGAAAACAGGACCACCGGCTGGCCCTGCCGATCCTCAGCCAACTTGCAGCGGCTGGGCCAAATGATCTCTGCCCGATCCGGCTGCTCAGCTTCAAACCATCGGGCGCAGGCAAAGGGCAGCTTGCTGACCGTGGTTTCCACGCCATATTCGGCCCGCAGCCTGGCTGTCACCACCTCAAACTGCAGCTCGCCCACGGCGGCCAGCACCGGTTCCTTCCTCAAACTGTCGCTAAAGAAAAATACCTGGATGGCGCCCTCTTTCTCCAACTGTTCCAGACCTTTATTAAACTGTTTATATTTGCCGATATCGCTGTTTTGCAGCAGGCAAAAATGTTCGGGCTGAAAGCGGGGCATGGTGTTAAATGCGACTGCCCGGCCGGTGTAAAGAGTATCCCCAATGCTAAACCCCCCCGGGTTAGCCAGCCCCACCACATCGCCGGGGTAAGCCTCGTCCACCGGTTCCCGTTCGCCGGCAAAGAAACGGTAGGCCCGGGCGATCCGCAATTTACGGCCCAACCGGGCGTTATGCACCTGCATATCCTTTTCCAGCCGCCCGGAACAAACCCGCAGGAAAGCCACCTGATCCCGGTGCTGGGGATCCATATTCGCCTGGATTTTAAAGATCAGCCCGGAAAACTCCGGACTGTTCGGCTCAATGCTGTTCGGGCCGGCGGCATAAGGGCCAGGCGGGGGCGCCAGCTCAATCAGCGCCTGCCAGAAGGGTTCCAGGCCAAAATTATTACTGGCGCTGCCGAAAAACACCGGCGTTGCCAGACCGGCCAGAAACTCATCCCGGTTAAATTTCGTGCCGACAGCGCTAATCAGTTCAATCTCCTCGATCAGCGCGGCGTGTTCATCCCGGCCCAGGAGCGCTGTCAAGACTTGGTCATTGAGACCGTGCACCCGGACAGGCGCCCGGTAGCGGCCGTGTTCGGTACGTTCAAAGAGCAGCACGCTTTTGCTGGCCAGATCGTAAACCCCTTTAAAGGTGGGGCCGTTACCGATGGGCCAGTTTATGGGCGCCGGGCTGATCCCCATCACTTGCTCAATCTCTTCCAGCAGTTCCAGCGGTTCCCGGCCCGGCCGGTCCAGTTTGTTGATAAAGGTCAGGATCGGCGTGTTGCGCAGCCGGCAAACCTGAAACAATTTTTTCGTTTGCGATTCAATCCCCTTGGCGGCGTCCAGGACCATCACCGCGCTGTCGGTGACCATCAGCGTCCGGTAAGTGTCCTCGCTGAAATCCTGGTGCCCCGGGGTATCCAGCAGGTTAATCCGGCAGCCCTGGCAGTCAAACTGCAGCGCGGCGGTGGTGATGGATATGCCGCGCTGCTGTTCCATTTCCATCCAGTCCGATGTGGCGCTGCGCTGGTTTTTGCGGGCCCGCACCGAACCGGCCATGCCAACGGCGCCGGCGTAAAGGAGCAGTTTTTCGGTTAACGTGGTTTTGCCCGCGTCCGGGTGGGATATAATGGCGAAAGTGCGCCGCCGGGAGACTTCGTAATCCAGATCTTTTTGCGTAGTGTTTGCTGTATATTGGGCCATTGTTCCTCCATAGATACTCCATAATACTCCATGATCGTTGTTTTAATTGGCTCCCAGCACCGCGGCGCAGCGGGGACAGGTTTCCGGATAATCGGCATTGGCGCCTGTTTCTTCATGGTACATCCAACAGCGGGAGCACTTGCCGCCGCCGGCCCTGACTACTGCCACCGCCAGGCCGGGCACATCTTCCGCCTCGAAAGAAGCGGCTGTCTTTTCCGCCAGCG
>JGI20166J26741_11733806_pt1 | contig 10618 bp, 4 predicted proteins | sample TergutCu122P5_FD_26741 | JGI IMG/M metagenome (IMG submission 26741) | reverse complement strand
TTTTTTTTAAAAACTCCTGGTACTTTTTCTCTGTTTATTTATTATTATTGTAGTTGTCCCTAAATAAAGTAGCTTTATATTTACGCTGATAAATTTAAGATGTCCTTAAAATATAATCACAGTTCGGTGAAATATAAGCGGACTTCACCGTGCGTGTGACGGCACCGTTACTAACAAACAGCTGCCACCTGTGTAAATACGTGAACACTACTCGTTTCTGTGGAAACAGCATGAGAACGCCAAAACCTACAGCTATAAACCATATTCTGCTAGGGAAGTTATAATGCCAAGCAACGTATGTGGGCCGCCGTAAAGTAGCCCCACTGGTTGAAAAACACTGCATAATGATGTCTGGTGTGTAAAGAATTACGCGATGTCACAGCCCAGAAGATGATCCGAACCCTCGCCGCCTTGAAAATCTTGGGCCTGTGTGTCTGTTTCTAAGTGGATGAAGTTACGTATCACGGGTCATTTATTCACTTAATTTTCTCTCTATCCTGAAATCTTTCGTGCTTAAGAATGTAGAATTCTGTGAAAAGAAATTATTATTTTATTTATAATACCTTCCGGAATTAATTAATTAATTCGTAAAACACGGAAAAGAAAAGGGGGAGGTAGTTTTTCTCTCTGTGTCTCCCTTTTATATTTTTATTCATGGCAGGACGGAAGTGAGTTTTGTGCCGCTATGGGTGGCAGGTGTTGGGTAGGAGGGGCATCGATTTGCTGCAGCTTATCCTTCTGAGACAGCAGGGGCGCGAGGTGAATGTATCAGTCGGTACTGTCAGAGGTGCTCCCTGACATAGACGTAAGCTTTTAGCGAACTGCCACAGTACTGTAGGTCATTTTACGTGAAAGACTCGTAAGATTACTATCTGTCGTGAAGATGGACGTGTCAGGTTACTGTTAGACGTTGGTGTCTGTGTTCCAAATTACACGGCTTAATAGAATATATTGTGTTATAACTTAATAAACTAAAAAATGATAAATCATCAGTCGAAACACAACTTATATTCTCTTGTGATAGGCTTGGGCTAATGTTTCGGTAGGAATCAATCCATCATTAGGCCATTATACAAAACAAATAGCAGGTTTAATGTAATGACATATCAAAATAAAGTAATATCGTTGTTTCTGTATGTTGACATGTCATTACAGTAAACCTGCTGTTTGTATTGTATAACGGCCTGATGGTGGACTGAATCAATCCGGAACATGTAGCCAAATTCGACGAAAAGAGAATGTAAGTTGTGTTTCGACTGATGATTTATCCCTTATAGGCGCGTTCGCAAAATTATGAAAAGCAACTATTAGCTTCGTCATGTCCGTCCGTCCGTCCGCTTGGAACAGCTCGGCTCCCACTGTGCGGATTTTCATGAAATTTTATATTTAAGCATTTTTCGAAATTAAGTCCAGAACTTCCAAGTTTCATTAACATCGGACAAGAAAAAAGGGCACTTTAGATGAAGATCAATATTCATATTCGATCATATCTCGCTCAGTTCTTCTTAGAATGAAAATGTTTCGCACAAATTTGTAGAAACACACGTTTTATATTCGATAACCTTTTTTTTCGAGAATTGTGCCGTTGGTGAGATAAAGTGGAAAAACGTAGAGCGGAGCAGGCCACAGATGATAATATGGCGCATGCTCATTGCATGCTGGATACCTAAGGCTAAAAATACACACACGCGCGCGCGCCCCGCGTGTTGTGTAATACTCTTTGCTTTTCCATTGCAACAATGGTTGCACGAACGCGCCTAAATGTTACGTTATAGTTCATTGCCTGTCTTGTTTCGTTTATTAAATTGCACAGCATTACATACCAGTTGTCCGTAATATTCATCGTCACGAGAACCTCAGACGTCACATCCTGAAATTATTTGGTCATTCAGGCCAGAATCTTCTCTATTGCCATTTTCTACGTAGACGATTAAAAATTCAAATATATATGACTATAATTTTGTCTGTTTCTGTATGGATGTGAAAGTTGGACTCTAACACCAGCTGAAGTAACTTATATAAATTGGCAGCGACTGAGAGTGGTATACTGAGAGTTTTTGAAATCAAAGTGTAAAGTAAACATAAAGTTATCCCTCTGCACCACATGGAAACGTGTTGAGGAGTGGAGGTATAGCTCCACGCTTTCTTGAAGTCGGCAATAGATGGAAATGAAGTAAATGATGGAGAATATTGCGTAGTGTGGAGCTTCGCAATTCGTACGCCAAGAGATGCGCAGGGTGAGCGGAGAGTCACGCAACCCCTGTCTAAAAAAATGTTCTGTTTGTCAAACAAGAACATTGAAATCGGGCAACACTCAGCGTTATGTTGAGTGTTGGAAATACCCACCACGCTGTAGAGTACATGCGTTCACTCTTGCTCTTGTGTTTGATGCTACCCCGTGGGAAGCTTCTTCAGTAATGCTTGAATGCACAGCAGAATAGTTTGTTTCATTTCTTATATTGTGTGCGGGTTTCTTTTATACACATTCTCTTTCGAACCCCCTTATAGACAAAAATCCGATGGTGCTAGATCCGGATATTGAGGGGGCCACAAGTTTCGAGAAATAATGCTGTCGTGGGAGGATTCACTCATCATTAGCAACGCTGAATTTGCCGTATGTGCTGTAGCCACTGCTTATTACGACCAGTAGTCTTGTTCGTCAACTTCCAGGACGGATACGAAATTCATATTTAGTTCTTGGTAAAGTTCATCTGTTACTGTTTCTCCGAACAAAATACTACCGAATGTTTTCCTTCAGTAGACACCACATCGTACTCCGACTTCTAAGAAGCCAAGTGGTCTTCCGTGTAAAGCGTGCGTGTTTTCAGAGCCCAGTATTCGCTTGTTTGTTTATTAATGTATCAGCTAACGTGCCCAATCAGAAAGGGTAAATCGGGGAATGAACACATAATCTTATTCTTGACAGTTAAGTTGCGCTTGTATCAGTGGGACATGTTTACGCTTTGTGGTTGGAAGGCGGATGGCACGAGTCTATTACAAAATCACGTGACATGCGCTGGTTCTGCGTTGGGTGTGCAGTGTTCCTGTGGATCCACTTGAATTTATTGTGTTACAGTCATCAATAAATGTTCGAATGTGGTTTGCCTGAGTTTTCTGTCGCGCTGTGTTTTTGAAAATGCAGAAAATACTGGGTAAAAATTGCGAACGGAATGGTAGAACTGAAGTCACAGGTTGTAGCATTTGTTACTCAAAAACGACGTTCCAGTGTTCTGGGCGGAATAGCTCTGAAGGACGAGTTCGCTTGATCGAACGATACTAACGTAAGAGCTGAAGCAGCTTAGTTTTGCTGCTCAAGGTTGTGTATTACAAATTGTCTCGTAACCTTAGTCTGTGCGTTACAACACAAGGAAAGGTTGGCATTTACTGCCACTAGAGTAGGCCTACGGCTTAACTTTTTCTTAAAATTTATAGGGGTTTGACGATGGTGTGTGACATTGTCTTCTTTTCTGGACTTGGTCCATCTGTTTAAAAAAATACGACGTTTCGGAAGCCGGCTCTGCTTCCATCTTCAAGCAAAAAACACCTGCGCTGAAAAATTATATTTCCATTATAAATAAATGGTTGGCGTAATAGAAAGCAACCAGTCAAAGGGCATTAAACCAACAATGAGAGAAAATTACGATGTGGTGTAAATTGGCAAAGGGCATTAAGGCAAAACGGCGTAAAAAAGTCTTGAAACAACGTCTGGGTGTACTTAGGATACTCTAAGTAGCTTTCTAAATAAACCTTGTGATAGAATTTCTGTGTTTTTCTTTAAATGTAAATGTAAAGGTAGACCTGAAACCCATGCATTCAGTTTGTTCCATTTCCTTCAGAATGAAATGAAACGTGAGATGCATTTTAACGGGCGTTAGGCTTGGGTTCTGTGTATCTGTTACGTACATTCAGAGTGACGTATAATTTTCTTAAAAATTTTGGTAATATTCTAACAGCACTAAAATCCACGTGACTGCGAAATTATTGTGAATAACTGAAATATTTGAATAACTTAATGTTACGAGTATTCATTATTGCAAAGTAATTTATATTATTGAATTTGGTCGAATGTTTTGATTTCGGTTATTTATACATTAAATCAAGTTGTATGCTCGAAAAGTTATCATGCGGTTTCAGCCGGACCTGAACCACACTAGTACTACAGATATATTAAAATATACACATGTATACATAGATACGTATTGTATGAGTAGATTTGATGGCGCTTTATACGCAACATTGTTGTCAGACTGGCGGAAAACGCCTGGAAATGTATGCGTTTTCAATTATTACGTTGAAGCTCGTAATTCCTAATTTTAGGTATGGTTTCGAAACCGAAAACATTCTTAGCCCATAACGTGTGAAAATTATTGTTTCTACAGCGGTGGCTATTTAAGATTATTCTCTTCAGGGATGTGACTTCCTGTAGTCTAACAGAAACTCGCCAATGTATGGAAGGAACTTGCTGCCTCCATCTCCATCAACCTTATTCTGTGAAGATGGAGGCAGCAGACGTCTTCGAAACTAGATGACTTCACATTCTAGAAGACAATATTGTTCATATTTACGACTTGAATATTTCCACCATAACTATGAGATCAGTGAACTCTGGTAAACATAGTTTTGGAGGTCCATGAAAATGGGGTCGTTTTACAGAAATACTGTATCACCAGTAACAACAGAACAAGGCTACTTTGTGACCTGCTGTACAATATTCAGTGCATCGTATATTTATTAAAATTGAAACGTAAGAGGCACTGGATGCTGATGCGTGCTTCTTACCGCTGGCTGAATGATCAGATCCCGCAATGTGACAGTAGTTCACCGCAGCAGCGTGCCAGTATTAAATGTGTCCCTAATATACAAATCGGTGTATGAAGCTGCTAGTTATTCTATACAGTGCGTGGTAGTCTTGGTCAAAATGAGAAAAAAACGTATTTTATTTTTGTGTTTAATACTTGCACCAGGTATTATGTCAAATACCTACGTACTATAAGTACCGCAAATGATCTTGGCAAAGTGTTAGAAAGGAAAACGTGTGACCTTCGATTGTGTTATGAAAAATATGTTAATAGTAATAGTAATATAGTAATGTTGTATGTTGTTAACATGTTAATGAAAAAATATTTTATTCATCTATGTGTAAGAATCATAATGATTACAAAAACACGTACTGTCTTATTGTATAAGCAAATAATTGAACAGATACTTTAATCAAGTATATTAAACAATTCAATTATTTCAGAAGTGTACACTGGCTTGTTGTCAGCATGTTAATGATAAAGTGTTTTATTCGGCTGCATTAAAGAAATGAAATGGCCTCAGTACATACTGACATATTGTTAGTATATTAATAAACATATCTGTGTAATAAAAACCAACTTGATGCATTATTTATCCTCAGTTTATTACGTCAATCAACCTCTACGTGTTACGGGCATTTTTGTAACCCATCATCAGGAGGTGTACTGTATAAATGCGACAATTGGTACGAGTTGTGCTGAAAAGAGGGATGTTTAAAATTACTTGAGCGTATCATTGTAATGTGTAAAATGTATTATTGTTATTTACATTTGTTCAAAAGCTTGTTTATGTGAGCTCAATAAGTTCTTACGTCAGTAGTTTGCTAAACGTACCGTTTAAGTTAAAAGTGTAAAACATTTTTGTAATTATATTAAAAGTTATTGGTTAAGTACAGATATTTCGGAAAATGCAATAGGTTCGTGCGTAAATTATTTGGTGGACGTACCTTTTCATTTGAATGTCTGTTGGCCGGGTTTAGATGGAACTGGTTTTGTCGTGTTAGAGTTGAGGTCAACAAAACGTAAAATAATAAATATATATTTTAATGAGCTGCATTAAAGAATTAAAATGACAGAATAAGTACTAACATCTAGCAACAAATTGACATGCTGCAGCAGACAACCAGAATGGCATATCAAAGTGCAGATTGGTTTTCTTTTTGCGAAAGAGCGTCATCTCCACGTCTAGGCTGCTGGATATAGGGACAGTAGTGCGTGGAACAACACTTACAAAGCGCCGAAAACAATGCTGGCATTGTATCAAGTGCCTAGGCAGTGCACTAAGGGAAGTCGTTTTCATCCTTTGCCTTTTTGTTGTGGGGGTGGGGGGCATTGCACAGAATTTCTAGCAGCACGTAATATCTATTTCCGTACTTCGCCGGAGACATACATATTTTACATGTCAGGTTACAATCTTTAGTTATTTTCATGAAACTACAACATCCACCGCTTCTGCATTTTTTCTAGAAAACTATCCTGATAACAAGCGTATTTCTGAGAAATACTGGCCCATCTATATGCACATTGTTAAGGACCTGTATTGAAAGTTAATACGTTTTCCGTATAGTATAGGAAATCATGCAGATAAAACGGATTAAAATTCATCGTGACGGTGTCTGATATCTGAGAACTTCATATCAGTACCTACGCATTTTTTCTCATATTTATCGCTTACCAAATCGAATATAATATTACACGACTTGGATTGGCCTTATTTTCTTGACCCTTTTAGTCAGCTTGTTCACAGAATGTATTTCCATTACCGTACTTCGTCTCTCTAATTTTGTACAATGAACGGAGCTCCGATTAGAAAGAAACTGTTTGACATGCCCATACGTTGAATCCATAGCGATATTGAGTATTTATAGATAGACCATGTTGAATTCTTCATGTCATTTTATTTATGCATTCATTGATAGCGAGCGACATATATGGTTAAGAGGGCAGGTCAAAAATTCTAAAATCATAAGACCATTGTAACGTCAAATAGAGGATTTTGAGGTGGTGCAGGCATGGAATACCTAATTTGTGAGAGAGGAACGATAAAGAAGAAACATGTCCAAAATGAATTCGCCTAAGTACTAGTAACTGAGCACAACAACAAATGCATATTGTCGAAATGTAGAACTTTCTCAAAGACTGTTAATCGGACAGCACGAGACAGTTGTGAGCATTCTGTGAGAAGATGTATTTGAAGGTCATAAGGGAGTTGTGTATATTTTTCCATGAAAGCAGAGCAACTCTGACAACCTAAAATGGTGGTGTGGAAGTGTGGGAGTTGGCATTATTGGGGCTAACCCCGTTGCACTCCTAACCAAATCGAAGTAATTTTATGTTATTTTTTATGACAGTGTTGAATTTTTTAATTCACTTGCAGTTCAGAGTCATAAAATGTGGCCTATAGCCTCGAACGATTTCGCAGATTTTATTTTGTTACCCTGACGTCTGTTTCGAGGACTTAAATTGCAGCAACAAACAAAAAACTTTCCGTGAAAGAAGAGCAGCTCTGACAACGTAAACTGGTGATGTGGAAGTGTGGTTGTTGGCATTAGTGGGGCTAACCCCGTGGCACTCCTAACCAAATCGAAGTAATTTGACGGTATTTTTATGGCAGTTGTAAATTTTTGAATGCACATGCGGTTCAGAGTCATAAAATGTGGCCTACAGCCTCGAACGATTCGTACTCCAGATTTTATTTTGTTACCTTGAAGTCTGTTTCGAGTACTTAAACTGCAGAGACAAACAAAGTGTTACGGCGCTCTGTTAGTAGAAGACAGCTCGCAAATCATCCGTTTAATGCGATGGTGACTCGATGCACAGAGATACGCAATATGCCTGCAGTAATAGCGGCCTGTAGCCATGTCGGGGGGTTGGCCGCTGTTGTAATAGAAACAGAGCTTTGTTGTGTTGTGTGCCTCAAAGCAAGTTGTTTACAATGCGCTGAGCATGTAGGAACATGAAATACATACAGAACTTTGGTGGAAAGCATCTGGGACAGCTGTATAAGATTTGCAATTTCTTCGTGGTTCGGCCACCTGTGGAGCACTTTTCTTCACCCCATCCCGTCGAGAGGAGGTTTTCGTAACTCCGTCTTAGAATTGGCCACATTCGTTTCACACACGGTTACCTTCTGTCTAAGACCCTAGCCCCAAGTGTTCAACCTTTCTATCCAGCAAATTTTAGTCGACTGCCCAGGGTATAGCTATCATCAGAGGACGAATGTTTCACCTTCCACAACATTAGTGAAATACTGTGTGAATTGCTAGCATGTTCGCCTTCTGACGAGCCACTCGTAGTTTCCACAATAATGAAGCTTCTATATCCAACATTCTTAAGTGACAGAGTGTGCATACTCTGCGAGAAGAATGTATTGTAAGAACACAGTACCAATTGTAGGTAGGAGCGAACAGCTCCAGCGGCTGATGAACCCATAAATGGAGCCCTCCGCGCGTTATCCTCGGATATATGCAACAATATCTTCATGGCGGATAAAAATTGTATACAGTCACGGGTTGCGGATAAGACTACTTGTACTGCAAACTGCGAAGAATTCGAGAATTCATTCCAGTTCCATTCATTCATAGTTGCTTCAGCTCCAGCATGTTTGATGGCGTTGATAACGAGAGACGAAATATTTTCAGTAAGTACGAGTGTAAAAAGAAGCTGTCTGTTGAAATATTTGCTCCTGCTTGGTGATGTCACCAAGAGAAAGAATTCCCACATTACAAAGTTACCTACTTCATTCACGCCATCCCGTCATCGACGGCTGTGTCTCAGAGAAGCTTCTCCACTGCAGGAGGCGTGTTTCGCGAGAGCCATTGATATAATTTTCCTGAACAGCATTCTTCTTAAATAGGCAAGAAAGCTGCAGAAGAAGTGTTTTATTACCAAAACAGTAATATCACATGTGCTTAGAAATTATTACTACGGTCATCGATCTGCTTGTGCCATACTTGATGCAGTGCTGTCGTCACCAAATAATGTTGAAAACTCCTTAACTGGCAAGGAAGATTGAAATTTCATTGAAATGTTTAGATAGTAAAATATATGTAATAAACGATCTTATATTGATAGCTTTGGTTGAACCTTATGGAAAACAAACTTTTTACGTGATTTTATTAATATAAATTTGTTATTTTCCAGTACATCCCGCCCCTATTTTAAAACGTACAAATATATACAGTGCTGAATTTTGGGGATTAAATGTATGTTGACATTATTCCATTCTAAAGAATTGCCGTTTTGTTACGTTTATAAAGAATTACAGTTTTGTTAACAGATGCGGATACCACTTGTTCATTCGCGCAGGGCCCTCCCAGTACTATTACTACTACTACTACTACCACCACCACCAGTGCACCTTGTATTATGGTAGGTGGTCACGAACATTCCAGAAGAAAGTGCTACGTTCGTCTTTAACATAAAAGAGGCCACACAGTAGGAGGCGGTCGTGACCTATATACGGTACTATTTGCCTGGAAGGAGCGAGGAAAACAGCACAGATTTTGTTCAGTATAAACACCCTCCTGGGCCATAATTTAAACAGCGACCTGCCGGGTATTGATATCTGTACCGCGTGATGATGAACTTGGGCTTCCTTTGTTAGTCGTCTGTCTCGTGTCACTTCAGCTGTTCGCTCGGCTCTGATATGTTCCCTGTTCACAAACAAAGCAACAGGCGGTAGCGCCGGCGTGCCTCAGGCGTCCCGAAGGGTGCGTCGTCAGTCGGAGATATGCAGCGTCGCGGTGCGGTACGCGATGTGGGTCAGTGAATATGTCTCACTTTAAGGATTACAAGTTCTTCCGCAGTTTCAGCGCCAAGGTTGAAGGATGGCCACTGAGGAAAGCGGAGCAGCTCTGGAGGCGTCTGCGAGAGCGCAAGATAGCAGGTACGGGCTTCGATCCTGCTCGGCTTCTGTCCTTCGAACAGTGGATTGATTCTTGGATTATTTAACGACAGTTTTTATCTGCATAGGTGTTGAAGAATAGGGGGATGACTACTTTTGCTCCTTGGTTTATTTAACGGCTCTTTTTCAACTTTGTAGATTAAGACTGGAAGTGGCGGGTTAGTACGTTTTTTTCTGTTTGTATAAAAACGCTGTATTAACTAAATAGATAAAATACGCGAAATGACGGGGTGGTTGTGTTGCAGCTTGTTGTGTGTAAACACTGTAGCGTCTAGTACCTACATGGTAGTGAATGGTCAGCTCTGAAGGGAATGGCAGTTAGCGAAAGGGAGCCATTCTATCCGTTTGATTGATTTAAATTCCGAGGCGGCATCACTAAAGCCCAGGTAAACTAAACAGGCCGCTGCCGCAATCTCCGATATCGTGATATGTAAATTTACGTGAAGCAGAATGTGATTCAGAGGATCGATTTGTGCTTCGAAGTTTCAAAGTATTTACCTTGGAAAACACGAAATCCCCTGTCAGGAATGGAGTTCTGGACTCTTTTGAATAAGAAACAGGCGTTTTTACTGTTTCCTTGGACTGCTGGTGATGAGTGGACTCCCCTTTGTAGCACACAGAGTTGCCAGGTATTTTGCTCGCATTTTAACATGATACGTTGGTAATGGTATGTGTCGGATACAAAATTGTTCAAAGATCCACATTAACATGAATATCTCTCTTATTTTATTAAGCACATCTGTACCTAAGAAAAGTGAAACGTCATTTAATTCTGGCGTAAAAGTCACACATGCGCGGTTTCTCGAATGTTACGCCGTGTAGACTGATAGGTACCGAGGTTTCGGAGGAGTGTAGTTTCTCCATCTTCAGAGTGCAGTAGTGCAAGGATTTTCATGGAATGGCACTATACTTC
>JGI20166J26741_11733695_pt1 | contig 10618 bp, 18 predicted proteins | sample TergutCu122P5_FD_26741 | JGI IMG/M metagenome (IMG submission 26741) | reverse complement strand
CTGTAAGCAAAGCTTAGAATGATACCTTGGGAGAAAATTTATTTTCTTGCATTTGCAATGTCTTCTGTTACAATTCTTTTAGAATTTCACAATTTACTTGAAAATTATTGCGATTTTTATTTACAAATTCAGACAAGTAATATAGAATATGAGCAGATGAAAGTAAGGAATTTTGTTCTAGCAATTTATTGTCAGAATGGAGATTGAATATGTATAAATTTACATCACATAATGAAACAGAAACAAAGGAAATTGCTTATAAATTAGCTGCGCATCTGGAGAAGCGGTGATATAGTGGTCTTGGCTGGAGATTTAGGTGCTGGCAAAACTAAATTTACAGAAGGTTTCTTATCATTTTGGGGATTGGAAGATGAGATATCCAGCCCTACATTTACTATAGTTAATGAACATAAAAAAGATGATGAAAATATATATCACCTGGATGCATACAGATTAAGCAATCTTGGGGAATTCTATAATATAGGGGGCCCTGAGTATTTTACAAATGGAATATGTGTAATTGAATGGGGCGAACTTATTGAAGATATTCTTCCTCCAAACTATATTAAAATTAAATTTAAGAAAGATGAAAATAACGAATCAGTCAGATACTTAAGCTTTGAAGCATATGGGGAAAGATTGAATAGAATCGTAAATTCAATGTAGGAATGAGGGGATGAAAGGGGTTTTTATGAATATTCTGGCAATATCAACAGGAGCCGGCATATGTTCAGCAGCGCTTTTAAAAGATACAGATATTATTTTGGAACTCAATATAGAAGGTGCTAAAATACATTCTGAAAATCTAATGCCTCTTATTGATGAGCTGCTTACTAAATCAAATATGAAATTATCTGATATAGATTTAATTGGTGTGGATAATGGCCCCGGCTCATTTACAGGCATTCGAATTGGCGTATCCACTGTTAAAGGACTAGCTGCACCAAGCAATATACCAATAGTTCCTGTATCTTCTTTGGAGGCATTATCATACAATATTCATGCAGGAAACGTAGGAAGAGCCGCATATAAGAAATATAAGGAAGGGTTTTCTGAAACAGCAGATAGTGTAATGCCACTGTATTTAAAACCTTCTCAGGCTGAACAATGTAGGAATGCAGGAATTTAGGAATTTAGAAATGGATGATTTAATTATAACAGATATGACTCCGGATGATTTTGAATTAATTAAAAATACTTTAATAGAAGACTTTGGAGAAGTCGGTACAGAGGCTGACCCTACATATAAAAACATTGCTGCAAAGGATAAGCTAGGTAAGATAGTAGGTTTTGCCGGAATATGGAATGGCATATATGATTTTCATATAACCCATATTGCAGTCAGAAAAGATTTAAGGAACCAAGGCATAGGCAGCGCTTTATTAAAAAATCTGATAGAGCTTGCCCGCCAGAATAAAATGGAATCTATTACATTGGAAGTAATGTGCACAAATACTGCTGCTATAAAACTTTATGAAAAATTTGGGTTTAAAAATGCAGGATTTAGAAAAAACTATTATCAAGGCAAATATAATGCGTATATTATGACCCTTAATCTACATTAAGAAAGAAGGATTAAAACAAATGAAAAAGAATGAATTAAGTTACAAAGACTTAAAAGACTACTGCAATCCAAATATGTTTAAATTTGAAACCACTTTTGAATTAGATGACTCAGACCTGGTTTTTGGGCAGGATAGAGGAATTAAAGCATTAGAATTTGGGCTGGCAGTTGATTCTAAAGGATATAATCTGTTTATAGAAGGTCCTTCAGGAGTTGGCAAAACATTATATACAAAAAGATATGTGGCAAAAATAGCTGAAAAAAAGAAAATTCCGGATGACTGGTGCTATATATATAATTTCAGCAACCCTAACGAACCTGTGGCTGTATCTCTTCCTGCAGGCTCTGGCAAAATATTTAAAGACACAATGGACACTTTTATTAATGATATAAGAAAAGATATTAAGCTTACATTTAATAATGAAGATTTTGAAAAAGAAAAAAATCTGATAAGGCAAAAATATGATGAACAGAAAAATAAGATTCTGGAAAAATTAAATGCCCAGTCAATGAAATATGGATTCCAGGTAAAAACTACTGGGAACGGCATTTATATGATGCCTGTTATAAATGGTAAAACCATTGAAGAAGAAGAATTTGACAAATTAGATGACACCACAAAGCAAGCTTTTGAAGAAAAATCCAGCATAGTTCAGGAGCAAATTTTTGAAGTGATTCGGTCAAATAAAATATATTGAAAAAGAAACAGATAAAAAAGTTGAAGAATGGCAGTCTAATATTGCCCTACTTACTATAAACGGCAATGTAAACACCATAAAATCCAATTATAAAAAAAATAAGAAAATAACAAAATTCCTAGAAGATATTAAAGAAGACATTCTTAGAAACATAGATTTATTCATAACCGAAAACAATCCTGCTAAAAATCAAAATGGGCAAAACAAGCAGGAGATTAGAGAACCATGGCTTAATTATAAAGTTAATTTATTTATAGATAACAGTGAATTAAAAGGAAGTCCAGTCATTATGGACTCAAATTATTCATATCATAATTTATTTGGTAAATTAGAATATGAAAATCAATATGGAATGCTGAAAACCGACTTTACCATGTTAAGACCGGGATTGATTCATAAGGCAAATGGCGGATACATTATGCTTCAGGCAGCTGATTTACTTGCTAATCAGATTTGTTATGATACATTAAAAAAAGCTTTGCTGGTAAAAGAATTAAACATAGAAAACAATGTATACCAGCGTTCATCTATGGTCATGATTTCCCTTAAGCCAGAGCCTATTCCACTTAACCTCAAAGTGCTACTTCTGGGCAGTAGTGAGATTTATCATACATTACTGGCATTAGACCCAGATTTCAAAAAACTGTTTAAAATAAAAGTGGAATTTGAAGAGTCTGCTCCCCGTAGCGATGCTAATGTATTAAAACTTGCAAGATTTGTACACAGTTTTTCTGAAAAAGAAGATCTTCTTCCTTTAGATAAAGAAGCTATGGCAAAAGTTGTGGAATATACATCAAAATTAGCAGAAGATAAAGGAAAACTTTCTGCCAGATTTAACGAAATAGGGGAAATAATATCAGAATCATCAACATGGGCTACGCTGGACAAAAAGAAATTAATAACAGGTGATTATATAGATAAAACATTAAAAGAACGAATTGACAGAGTGAAAAAATACGATTCCAAATATACAGAAATGATTGAAGAAAACACATTATTAATAAGCACTTCCGGCTATGAAACAGGTACTATAAATGGTTTGACTGTAATGACAATCGGAGATTACAGGTTCGGCAAGCCTACTAAGATAACAGCAAATACTTATATGGGTAAGGAAGGCATAATTAATATTGAAAGAGAAATAGAGATGTCTGGAGCCACTCATTCAAAAGGAGTATTGATTATAGGCGGCTACTTGGGCGAAACTTTTGCACAGGATATTACTCTGTCAGTTAATGCCAGTATATGTTTTGAACAGTTGTACAATGGTGTGGATGGGGACAGTGCGTCCAGCACTGAATTATATGCAATACTTTCAAGCCTTTCCGGAGTGCCGATTAATCAATCCATTGCTGTTACAGGTTCTGTCAACCAAAAAGGATTTATACAGCCAATTGGCGGAATTAATGAAAAAATAGAAGGATTTTATCAAATATGCAAAATGCGCCGGCTTGACCTCCGAGCATGGTGTAATTATGCCTATACAAAATGTAAGAAACCTGCACTTATCTGATGAAATAATCGATGCTGCACACCAAGGCAAGTTTCATATTTATGCTGTTTCTACTATAGATGAAGGTATGGAAATCTTAACTGGAGTTCCAACTGGAAAGAAAAATAAAGATGGATACTTCCCTGCTGGTACAATAAATTATTTAGTATACGAAAAATTGAAAAAATATGCAAAATTAAGTAAAAAAACTTCGGAGATAATGTAAAAAGCGGTTAATGGTTACGCGTTATTTACATACATACTGTCTGATATTTTATATTCATTTGTTTTGCCTTTAGATAATACTCCATTTGTTATTAATAATATTACACATATCATCAATACTTTAAAAATGACTTTGAATATTTTAAAGAGTATTCCGAGTAGCTACTCTCTTCACATCATCTCCTCTTGTTATATTTGGCATATCTGGTAATTATCCTATAAATTCTATATTTATGCGTTTACCTTCTTCTGCAGCTATACATTTCATAACTATTCTTATTGCCTGAGCTATTCTTCCTTCTTTTCCGATTATTTTACCCATATCAGGTTCCGCCACTTCCACTTTAAGCATAACAGTTCCGTCTTCTATTGTTTCAGCAACTGAAACTGCAACTTTATCTGTCACCATACCTTCTATAATTGACTTAAGTATTTCTCTCATTTTTCTTTGTCTCCTTTCTACATACTTATTTGTCAATATTATAGTAAGGCTGCACCTTACGTGCCATCGATTTGTCTTACATAATGCTTACATTTTTGTCACACTAAAAAAGAGGCCCTCCTCGGAGGGTCTCTTTTTTAGTGTGCAAAAATTAATCTTACTTCTGTGCCAATATTTTCTTTTGAACTCACCTCTATTTTTATTCCTAATTTGTCACATAATTTTTTGCAAAGATGCAGCCCTACTCCGGTGCTTTTCTTGGTATCTCTTGAGCTGCTGTTTGTCCCGACAAATCCTTTGTCAAAAACTTTCGCAACTTCATCTTTCTTTATTCCTATTCCATTATCTTTTATATGTAATATAATTTTATCTTCTTCTTTTGCTGCGTATATTTCAATAACTACATCTTCTTTTCCATATTTAATGCTGTTTCCTATAATCTGATGCAGAATAAATACGCACCACTTGCTGTCTGTATACACTATTTCTGAAACATCATGTATATCGACTTTTACTTTATTTGCTATTAAAGCATTCTTCCCTTTTTTCACAGCTGCATTTACTATATCTTCCAATTTGCATTTTCTTACATAATAATCTTTGTCTACTGTATTCCCTCTGGCATAGAAGAGTGCCTGCTCCGTGTAATCTGCTATTCTGTCTAACTCCTCATCAATGCTTTTGGTAACAGGCGATTTGTTATTTTCTATTATCATCTTGCTTGCTGCAATAGGCAGTTTTACTTCATGTATCCATAATTCTATGTATTCTATATATTCCTGCTGCATTTTTCTATATCTATTAACATTCTCAATCATGGATTTATCCAGCTGTTCCAATCTCTCTTTAATCAATTGACCCTCAAAAAAATTGGGCATTTCAACTTCTCCAACTACATCATTTTTATTTTCTAATTTATGGATAATCTCTATAATAGTATCATAGAATCTCTTTTTATGATAAAATTCGTTTCCAATACCAATTACATAACAAATAAATATAAGTATTGGTGTAAATATCTTTACAGCCGCTTGGGTACCTTCTGCAAATAGAAACAATTCTATTACAATAATTGCAACAGTTAAAGATACAAGTACTAATATTTTACCTTTTAAAAACTCTTTAAAATTCATTTCAATATATACCCCTGTCCTCTTCTGGTTTCTATTAAATCCTTCAAGCCTAACTCTTCTAACTTGTTTTTCAATCTGGTAATATTAACTGTCAATGTATTATCATCTATAAAATCTGCATTATCCCACAAATTTTCCATTATATCATCTCTTGATACAATCTGATTTCTTCTTTCGGCTAAAATGGTTAATATTCTCAGTTCATTTTTAGTTAATTCCATTTCTACCCCGTCTTTTTCTATTAAGCTTCTTGAAGTATTTAAGATAAAATCTCTGCAATCAATTCTATCCGAACCGGAATTACCGTTGGTTCTTTTTAAAAGCGCTCCCATTTTAGCAAGAAGTATATGTGCATTATATGGCTTTGTTATATAGTTATCTGCCCCATAATTAATGCTTACCAGTTCATCTACTTCATTATCCCTGCTTGTTACCATTATAATCGGCACATCCGATACTTTTCTTACTTCTCTGCAAATATACTGCCCATCCATATTAGGCAGATTTATATCCAATAATATCAAATCTGCTTTTGCTTCCAGTGCATCCTTGATTGTATTGTTGAAGTTTTCCAGATATTCCGCATTATAACCATTTCTGTCTAAAAAAACTTTTAATTCACTTCTTAACTTTTTGTCATCTTCTACAATTAAAATCTTTTCCACATAAATCACCCTCTTTAATCACCCTCTGGCATAGCCAGAGGGTGGATTTTATTGTTTATTCTTCTTCTTTTTTTGCAGGTTTTTCCTCTACCTCTGTAACAACAGGTTCTTCCTTAACCTCAATTGCAGGTTCCTCTGTTACTGTGTCTATAACTTCTTCTACAACCGGCTCTTCTGTTTCTATTGCAGGGGCTTCCTCTTTGTCTGCAGTGGGCAGATTGGTGCCACCTTCTTCTTCCTCTTCAACAATAGGCTCTTCTGTCAATTCTTCTTTTAAGATAATTTCGTTAGTTTCAATTCTTGCTCCTATCTTTTCTTTTGTTTTAGCAGATTTACCAAGTCTGTCTCTTAGATAAAACAATTTTGCCCTTCTTGCCTTACCTATTCTAGTTACTTCTATTTTCTCTACAGTTGGTGAATGCAGCAGAAATGTCTTCTCAACACCTACACCATAAGATATTCTTCTTACTGTAAATGTTTCATTCACTCCTCCACCTTGCTTTTTTATAATTACGCCTTCGAAAACCTGTATTCTTTCTCTGTTTCCTTCCTTCACTTTTACATGAACTTTAACAGAATCTCCCACTTTAAGCAATGGAATTCTGCTCTTCATTTGTTCATGTTCAATTGACTTAATTATATCCATTTTTCTCTCCTTCTTTCTACTTTTTGTAATTTTTTAATTTTATCCCTTTAATTAAGTAACTCCGGTCTCTTCTTTTTTGTAATTGATATCATCTGTTCTTCTCGCCACTTCTTAATTTCTGCATGATTGCCGTGACAGCAATACCTCTGGCACCTTTCTTCCTAAAAACACTTCAGGTCTTGTATAATGCGGATATTCCAATAAATTATTTGAAAAAGATTCTTCAATAATAGATTCTTCTTTAATAACGCCATCTACATATCTGCTTACTCCATCTATCAGAACCATTGCCGGAATTTCCCCTCCTGTTAGAACATAATCCCCAATAGATATTTCTTCGGGTATAATTTCATCCAAAACCCTCTGGTCTATGCCCTCATAATGTCCGCATAACAGTATCAGATGCTTCTCCATGCTTAATTCTTTAATTTTATCCTGATTCAGCAGTTTCCCCTGTGGCGAAAGATATATGGTTTTAGCATTATTTCTTTCACTAATACTTTTATAGCTGTTATACACCACATCCGGCTTTATGACCATTCCTGCTCCGCCGCCATAAGGAGTATCATCAACTCTTTTATGTTTATCCTCAGAAAAATCCCTAATATTTATAATATTTATCTTTATTAGTTCATTTTCTATTGCCCTCCCTATAATACTTGTCTTTATAGACTCAAACATATTAGGAAATAACGTCAAAACATCAATTATCATTATTTCTTCCTCATCATTCCTACATTCTTACATTCCTAAATTCCTAAATTAATAAAGTCCTTTCAATAACTTTACTACTATTTTTTTATTTTGAATATCTACATCTTCAATTACATCTTTAATTGCAGGTAATAGAACCTGTTTTCCCAAGCCATCTTTTACAACATATACATCATTACTTTTAGTAGAAAATACATCATCAACTTTTCCTAAAAGATTTTCTTCTTCATCATAAACGTCACATCCAATCAGGTCAATTATAAAGTATGAATCTTTTTCTAATTTTACGCTGTCTTTTCTATCTATTTTGATGTAAAAATTCCTATATTCTTCTGCTACTTCAATTGTGTCAATTCCTTGCAATTTAAGCAATACTATATTCTTATTGTACTGCACTCCTTCTATAGTAAATTCCACTAATTCTTTTTTTTCAGCAATATATACTGTCTTTAATTTATCAAATCTTGTTATATCATCTGTAAGCGGTTTTATTCTCATAACTCCTCTTAGGCCATGTGTTCCTACAATTTCACCAATTTCTAGATACTTCTCCATAAAATCTTATCCTATAAACTCTATGCTTATATGTTTACCTTCTTCTGCTGCCATAGATTTCATAACTGTCCTTATTGCTTTTGCTATTCTGCCTTCTTTCCCAATTACTTTACCCATGTCGGATTCAGCAACTTTTACTTCAAACACAATATTTTTATCTGAAGTTGTTTCAGTAATCGAAACTGCAGTTTTGTCAGTCACCAGACCTTCTATAATTGTTGTTAGTAACTCTTTCATTTATTTGACTCCTTTTCTATCACATATTTCACTGTATTGGTTGGTTTTGCTCCATTTTTAATCCACTTTTCTACCTTCTCTTTATCCAGTTTTAGTGTGGATGGATTTGTCATTGGGTCATATGTCCCAATTTGCTCAATAATTCTCCCATCTCGTGGGGATCTGGAATCTGCTACAACTATATGATAATATGGTGCCTTCTTTTTCCCAAATCTTTGCAGCCTAATTTTTACCATTAATTAATTCACCTCCTGATTTATGTATATATATTATTAAAATTTAATATCCAATCCTCTCATCATGTTCTTCATTCCGCCTTTGCCGTGACTGCATTTGTTTCATCATCTTCTTCGTCTGTTCAAAAGAATTCATAAATTTATTTATGTCTGAAACCTGCGTCCCGCTTCCTTTTGCTATTCTTATTCTCCTACTTGCGTTCAGCAGTCTTGTGTTTCTCTTTTCCTCTTTGGTCATTGAACAGATTATTGCTTCTATTTTTACAAATTCTTTATCATCAATATTTACATCTTTTAATTTATTCATCCCTGGTATCATTTTTAGTATAGAAGAAAATGAGCCCATCTTCCTCATTTGCCTTATTTGCCCTAAATAATCATCTAAGTCAAATTCCTGCTTTCTCAGCTTCTGCTCTAATTTTAATGCTTCTTCTTCATCAAAAGTTTCTTCCGCTTTTTCTATTATAGAAAGCATATCTCCCATACCCAGTATTCTGGATGTCATTCTATCCGGATAAAATTCTTCTATATCGCTTAATTTTTCTCCGGCTGCCGGCAAATTTGATTGGTCTTCCTGTCACCTTTTTTACAGAAAGTGCAGCTCCGCCTCTTGTGTCCCCATCTAATTTCGTAAGTATAATACCATCTATTCCAAGCTCATTGTTAAAAGTTTCTGCAACATTTACTGCATCCTGACCTGTCATAGAATCAACCACCAGCAGTATTTCATGAGGTTTCACAGACTGTTTTATATTTTTTAATTCCTGCATTAATTCTTCATCTATATGAAGTCTTCCTGCTGTATCTAATATTACTACATCATTAAGTTTGGAAATCGCCTCGCTTATAGACTGTCTTACAATTGTTACCACATCTTTTGAATTTTCATTTGCAAATATCGGGATGCCAAGCTGAGAGCCAACTATCTGAAGCTGCTTTATAGCAGCCGGTCTATATACATCACATGCCGCAAGTAAGGGTTTTTTCCCTTGTTTTCTAAGTAAATTCGCAAGTTTCCCTGCTGTTGTTGTTTTACCAGAACCCTGAAGTCCTACCAGCATTATTATTGTAGGAGGATTTGGAGTAAAATTTATTTTGCTTGTCACTCCTCCTAAAAGCCCAGTCATTTCATCTCTTACAATTTTAACAACCTGCTGTCCTGGAGTTAGTGATTTCAGCACATCCTGACCCAAAGCTTTTTCTTCAATACTAGCTATAAATTCTTTTACAACTTTATAATTAACATCTGCTTCAAGCAAAGCCAGTTTTACCTCTCGCATAACTTCTTTTAAATCGCTTTCAGTAATCCTCGCCTTGCCTCCGAGCTTTCTAGTAATTTCCTGCAGCCTTGCGCCCAAACTCTCAAACGCCAATACTTCCACTTTTCCTTTCTTTATTTAACTTCATTTATATATTTAACTCTACTACATCTTTAAGTATCATTTTAATGTAAGAATTTAGGAATGTAAGAATGTATAATTATAGTTGAAATTTGCTATGCAAATTTCTTTTTATTTAGAATTTGAGCAAAGCGAAAATTCTTTCCTTCATTCCTAAATTCCTACATTCTTACATTCCTACATTTCATTAGGATAAGTCTTTTTCATAATTTCAAGTTTTTCTTCAAATTCGAAAAGTTTATTTTCACTTTTCTTAATTACTTCTCTAACCGCCTGCCTTGTAATGTTTCGATTTTCTGCAATTTCAGAAAGAGATAAATCCTGATTGTAGTATTCATCCAAAATAGATAATTGTTTTTCAGTTAGAAGCTTGCCGTATATTTCGCACAGCATGCTTATTTCTACATTTTTATCCATAACACTACCTTAAAACTGCATCTATTTATATTATGTGTATTTGTAATACTTTTATACTTTACATTATTTTCTGTAATTTGTCAAGCATTTTGACAGAAAAGTTTATTGCGAAATTAACATTTTTGGTTTGTAGGGGCGACCAGTGGTCGCCAGTTCTTCGATGAATCGGCTAATATATTATATATTTTCAGAAA
>JGI20166J26741_11733584_pt1 | contig 10619 bp, 8 predicted proteins | sample TergutCu122P5_FD_26741 | JGI IMG/M metagenome (IMG submission 26741) | reverse complement strand
CGAATTCTCTATGCCGCCACAAAACAGCAGAACGATATTTATACAGCATTTGGGGTCAAGACTGTTTTGTAGGTATAATTTTCGGGGAATTTAGGATAAACTTGCAATTTACGGGCGTCGTGCGGGCGCAACTTTTTCCTTGCGCTCCCGGCGGATGTATGGTATAATCATAAAACCGTAAGCGGATATCCCGGAAAGGCATCCGGCAATATGCGTGGATATAAGAGGAATATAAAGAGGTGAATATAAGGTGAAGGAAAAACTGCACCCCAAGTTTTATCAGGCCAAGGTCAGATGCAACTGCGGCAATGAATTTGTGACGGGCTCCACACAGAAGGAGATCCGCGTGGAGGTCTGCTCCAAGTGCCACCCGTTCTTCACGGGCAGTCAGAAGCTGATCGTGGACGCCGGCGGCCGCGTCGAGAAGTTCAATAAGAAATACGGCTTGAAATAGTATTTTGCGGAACGCCGTAGGGGCGTACCCCGCATCCGCAGCGTTTCGGGCGGAGACAAGCTCCGCCCCTACGGATGCATATTATGTTGTACGATGCGTCGGTGTTTGGTAAAATTTTGTGAAGCCGCTGTTGAGGCGGCCTCGCGTCCGCAGCGTTTTGGGCGGAGACAAGCTCCGCCCCTACGGCTGCGTTTTGTCGCAGGATGATGCACCGGTGTTTGGCGGTTTTGCGGAAACTGCCCGTGTTTCGGGCGGGGACAAAAGTATTGTATCTGCTACAGCGATTAATAATGATAATGTTCGCGTCCGCAGCGTTTCGGGCGGAGACAAGCCCGCCCCTGCGGTTGCATATTATGTCATACGATGCACCGGTGTTTGGTAAAATTTTGTGAAGCCGCTGTTGAGGCGGCCCGCGTTCGCCGCGTTATTAGCGGAGACAAGCTCCGCCCCTACGGCTGCGTTTTGCCGCGGGATAATGCGCCGGTTAATGCCCCAGGTTTGCGGCGGGAGGGGTTTGCGCGCCGCCCGGCGGCGCACCCGGGGCGGGCTTCGGCCGTTCAGTCCATATAAAAAGCCGATTGACTGCGGAACGCCGCTTGCCCGTGGATTGAGAGCCATGAAAAGGCTCTTTTTGGCGTTGATTCATGTTAGGAAATCGGCATGGGGGGGCATTCGCTTGTGCGCGTACGCGCGGATCATTCTGGTAAACGCGGTGGGGCGGCTGGACATGCCCTTCACGTACCGCGTGCCCGAGGGCATGGCGGGCGTCGCGGCGGGCAAGCGCGTGGCGGTCCCGTTCGGGCGCGGCAATGCCACAAGGGAGGGCTATGTCGTCGGCTTTTCGGACTCTCTGGACGGGGCCGAGGCCGGCCTGGACCCGGCCAGGGTCAAGGACATCGCCCGCGTCATCGACGACGCGCCCTTGTTCGATGAGAACATGCTCAGGCTGGCTTATTTCATGCGGGACAAGTACTATACCACGCTGGCGGCGTGCCTCAACTGCATGATCCCCGCCGGGCTCACCTCCGGCCCGAAGGCGTTCGGGCCGCGCAAAGATCTGGGGCTCAAGGCCCGCTTCGCCCGGCTCAACGGCGAGAACGCGGAGATAGACGCCGCCGTAAACGAGATACTCGCGCGCGGCGGGCCGCAGGGCCGCGTCGTGCGTTTGCTGGCGGACAACGGCGGGATGATGCTGCTTGATCTTATGGCGCTGGCCGGGGTGTCGGCCTCGCCCGTAAAGACGCTCGAGAAAAACGGCGTCGTCGTCCTGTACGAGGCGGAGGTCATGCGCGGCGCGATGGATTACGCCGTCATCGGGCGCGACGCGCCGCCGGAGCTCATGGCGGCCCAGCAAAACGCCGTGGACTTCATCTTAAACCGCGCCGACAACTCAAAGCCCGTCCTGATCCACGGCGTCACCGGCAGCGGCAAGACGGAGGTCTATACCCGCCTCATCGCGGCGGCGGTGAAGGACGGCAAACAGGCCATCGTGCTGGTGCCGGAGATATCTTTGACGCCGCAGACGGTCGGCCGCTTCGCCGCGCGCTTCGGGGAGCGCGTCAGCATGACCCACAGCCGCATGAGCCTGGGCGAGCGGTACGACCAATGGCGCAAGGCCCAAAGCGGCGCGATAGACGTGATGATCGGGCCGCGCTCCGCCGTGTTCGCCCCGTTTAAGCGCCTGGGCGTCATCATCGTCGACGAGGAGCACGAGAACACCTATAAATCGGAGACGTCGCCCAAGTATTCCGCCCTGGAAGTGGCCATAGAGCGCGGCGCCATTGAGCGGTGCGCCGTGATAATGGGCAGCGCCACCCCCTCCGTGGACAGCTATTTCAAGGCCAGAAACGGCCTGTTTGACCTTGTCAGGATGCCGGAGCGCGTGAACAGGGCCCCGCCCGCCGTGTCCGTGATAGACATGCGGGACGAGTTCCAAAACGGCAACCGCTCCCCGCTCTCGTTCCCGCTGATAAACGCCATGGCCGCGCGCTTTGAGCGGGGGGAGCAGGTCATACTGTTCCTCAACAGGCGCGGGCACTCCACGTTTGTCTCGTGCCGCCGCTGCGGCGCGGTGATGATGTGCGCCAACTGCAACGTCAATTACACGTATCACGCGTATGACAACAAGCTGGTCTGCCATTACTGCGGCAAGAGGGCCGACCCGCCGGCGCTCTGCCCGGACTGCGGCTCAAAGCACATCAGGTATTTCGGCGCGGGCACGCAGAAGATCGAGGAGGAGACGCGCAGGTTCTTCCCCGGAATAACCGCCCTGCGCATGGACACCGACACCACAGCCGGCAAAAACGCCCACGAGAAGCTGCTGGAGCAGTTCCGGCAGAGACAGGCGGACGTGCTCATCGGCACGCAGATGATCGCCAAGGGACTGGACTTCCCCAACGTGACGCTCGTCGGCGTCATCGCGGCAGACCTCTCCTTGAACAACGGCGATTTCCGCGCCGGGGAGACCGCCTTCCAGCTCCTGACGCAGGTCTCCGGCCGCGCCGGCCGCGCCGACAAAACCGGCCAGGTGCTCATACAGACCTATAACCCCGGTCATTACAGCGTCGTCTATGCCAGGGACGGCGACTACGAATCCTTTTTTGAGCACGAGATCGCCCTCAGACGGCAGATGTCGTACCCGCCGTATACCCACATCTTTCACGTCATGTTCAGCGGCGAGCGGGAGCGGGACATAATAACGGCCCTGCACAGGCTCGCCGACATCATGAGGTTCTATAACCGCGACGGCTCCTTCGAGCTCCTGGGCCCTTCCCCCGCCGTGATATCCAAGTTGCGTGGGCTGTATAGATGGAAGATAATGGTAAAATGCGCGGACGAGACCCGCCTAAAAAATTATACGCTGTACTGCGTCGACAAATTGCGCCAGGCCGACGCGCTGAGCGGCATCACAACAAACCTGACGCTGGACCCGGCGCTGCTATTATAACCCCAATATATATACCGCAGGGGGCGGATGATTCATGTGTTGTGTTGAACACAAGAGAACCGTCCCCTCGTGTTTTGAAGTTACGCGCCGAGGAACACAGAACAGGGCAAACCTGTCTTGCCGATGACGGCTAACCAATAACGACGAAACGGACATCATCACGGTGTCCGTTTCTGTCGAAATTGCTTATACTCGGATATTACAGTGAAAAATGTTTTTTGATCATTTCAGCAACAACATCGGGCGTAAGATTCGAATTATCAATCTTTATATAGTTTTCAAAGGGAATTTCACCGTCTTTGCTTACAAGGCGGTATTTTATATCTTCACTTTTTAGCCTTTCATTAGATACATCAATATCTCTTTTGGAAGCCTTATGCTGCAACCTATTTTCTGTAATGTTCCGCTGCAACCTGATTTCTTGCGGCGCAACCAACTCAACATAATAAATATCCGCACCGTTACGCCGGAAAATTTCAACCAGTCTATCTAAATAATCCCAGTCGGCTTGAACGTCCAACGCCCACATAAAAGTAAAAATCATGCCGTATAAATCAGATTTAACAAATTCATCAAATATAACCTCGCGTATGCGGGTTACGGCCGTATTAACTCGCTTTCCGAATATTTCTATAACCAGTTCAATGTCCATGTGACCATGATAAAGCCGCAAATCCGTTATCTTTATCAATTCCTGCCCGACGGTCATTTTCCCCACAGCACCGGCGCCAAAGATTATAACCAATTTCATACTTTACTCCTGCATAATATATAAATAATACTCGTCCGCGCTCCGTCGTTTTCTCCCGTGCGTTTCCCCTCGGCAAGGGTGAAGCCATCCGCTGAAAAGCGGAGAGATTCACACGGAGAACCGTCCCATTGAGTTTCGCGGCAAGTTATTTATTCTTCCTTGGGGCTTAAATCGATATCCTTTAGCGGAACCAACTTTGATTTTTTGACCAGCTTATAGCCTATGAACAGGACCGCGAGCAGGATTATGCCGCACAGATAGAGGATGGCGTCTTGCAGGCCGATGCCGCCGAATTGCCCGATTATCGCCACGGCGCATAATATCACGGCCAGTATGGGGCCGACGGGGAAGAACAGCGCCCTGAACCGGAGCACGTCAAGGGATTTGCCCTGCGCCTTGAACGCCTGCCGGAACCTGATGTGGGAAATCGCCACGCCCAGCCAGACTATGAACACCATCAGGCCCACGATGTCCATTATCCATATATACGCCGCGCCGCTGGCGATGTAATTGGTGACCAGGGCTATGAGGCCGACGGCGGAAGTCGCCAGCACCGCGGCGATAGGCACCTTGCGCCTGTTGGACCTGAGGAAGAACCTGGGCGCGGCGCCGTTTTCCGCCATGCCGTACAGCATGCGGGAACCGGCGTAGATGCAGGAGGACGCGCATGAGAGCACGGAGGTCAGGACCACGGCGTTGACGATATGAGCCAGCCAGCCTATGCCGAGGTTTTTGAACGCGATGACCATCGGGCTGTAGATGACCTCGCTGTTCGGATTGGCGAGGTTGGGGTCCGTAAAGGGGACCAGGAAGCCTATGATAATTATCGAACCGAAATAGAACAGCAGGATCCTGTACGCGACGGCACGTATCGACCGCGGCACGTTGACGGCCGGGTTTTCCGATTCCGCGGCGGCGACGCCCACGGTCTCCGTCCCGGCAAACGAGAAGCCGGCCAGCATGAACACGCTTAAAATCCCGGCGAAACCGCCGACAAACGGGGCCCTGCCCAACTGCGGGTCAGATATCGTCCAGTTGGAGAAGCCGGGGGACACCCCGCCCACCCCCAGGACGACAAAGATGCCGACCACGATAAACAGAACCACCGCGGTGACCTTTATGCTGGAGAACCAAAACTCCGATTCGCCGTAGGCGCGCACCGAGAAGATGTTGATGCCCACCACGATTATGACGAACAAAAGGATAAACAGCGAGGCGTTGATGCCCGGCAGCCACCACTGCACGACAAAGACCGCCGCGATGAGCTCCGCCGCGATAGTCGCCGCCCAGTTGATCCAGTACGCCCAGCCCAGGGAAAAGCCGAAGGCCGGGTCCACATAGCGCGCGGCGTATGTGTAAAACGAACCCGCCACCGGGTTATGCGTGGAGAGCTCGCCCAGGCTGGTCATGACGAAATAAACCATTATGCCGGTCAGCGCGTAGGCCACAAGCGCCCCGCCCGGGCCCGCGATGCTGACCGAGGCCCCGCTCCCCATAAAAATTCCGGTCCCGATGGTGCCGCCGATGGCGATCATGTTCATGTGGCGCGATTTCAGAGACCTCTTGAGCCCCTTGGCACTCTCTTGCAACTCCCCCACCCCTTTTGATAAAATTTGAGAAATCTAAAGATTTCATCTTGCCGCTGTGTGTTTCAGCAGCTCAAAATGCCCTTTTTTATAATTGATCAGGCCGTCGCCACGCATCCTTGAGAGCTCCGCGGACATGGCGCTGCGCTCCACAGAGAGATAATCGGCGAGCTCCTCCCGGCCGAACGGGATTTCAAACGCGGCGCTCCCCTTGATCCGCGCCTGCTCGGAGAGGTAAGACAGCAGCTTCTCCCGCGTGGTGGGCTGCGTGACGTGCTCCAGCTTGCGCGTAAGCGCGATGTTCTTTTCCGCCATTATCAGCATCAGGTTGTTGATCAGGACCGTATGAAAGGCGCAGGCCGACGCGCAAGGGCTGATCAGGCGCCCGCTGTTCAAAAGCATGACCTCGCAGTCCTCGGCCGCGGCAGCGGAGACGGGCAGACTCTTTACGCCCGCGCAGGCGAAGGCCTCGCCGAAAAGCCCGCCCGGCTCTATGCGCGTCAGTATCTTGCGCTTGCCCCAGAAATCCTCGCGCAGTATGTGCACGGCCCCGGCGAGCGCTATGCCCACGTGCTCCGCCGGCTCCCCCGCGGCGAAGATAAAGCTGTTCTTCTCAAAGCGCTTACGGACGGCCGACAGGCAGCCCAGCAGTTTCTTTGTATGGGAACGCGAGATACCGGCGAACAGGGGGCAATCCCGCAGATTATCACTCATTTTTTTCACGTCTGTTCACATTTCTTTCTCATCAAAAAACAGTATCATTTGCCGCTCACCGTGCCATAGGGCCAACTGTTTATGCCGCCGAAATCGTACACGTTGGTATACCCCAGCTTCACGAGCTGTTTGGCGGCGCCGGCGCTCCTGTTGCCGCTGCGGCAATACACGAGGATCAGCGCGCTTTTATCCGGCAGCTCCGCCGCGGCGCGGCCGGCTATCTCATAATCGGGTATGAGGACCGCGCCTTCGATATGTTTTTCATTGTATTCGGCGTCGGTGCGGACGTCCAGCAGGATATACGGCTTCCCGCCGTCCATGAGCGCCTTGGCGTCCTGCGGCGATATCTTATGGTATTCCGCGGGCCCGGCCGCCGCGGAAATCAGCCCGATCCCCTTGCGCAGGGCCGCCTCGTCGATAACCCCTTCCGCGCCGGTCACCACATACCCTTCGGCGTCGATGAAAAGGCTGGTCGGGAACGCGCGGATACCGCACCGCGTCACCGCGTCCTGATTGACGTCATAATACACCGGGAAGGTGAACCCCTGCCCGGCCACATACGCCGCGCCCGTTTCCGCGGTCTCGCGGCTGCCGTCCGCGGCGTCCACCATCATAAACGTCACGTCCCCGCCCAACTCCTCATACACCTTATTGAATTCCGGCATCTCGGATTTGCACGGGGGGCACCAGCTCGCCCAGAAATTGAGCACGACGGGTTTGCCCAGCATGTCGGACAGTTTGACGGCGTTGCCCTTTGCGTCATGCACGGTGAAATCCGGCGCTTTGACCCGTTTGGCGGCCTGCGTTTGCTGCGGGGCGCCCGGAGACGCGCTCTGACCGGCCCCCGCCGGTTGCGCGGCCTGGGACGTACCCGGCAGGGCTGTGAGCGGCGCCCTGTCCTTCAGGGCGTTATACAACAATACGCCGCCGCCGATCACGATCACCAGAGCGGCCGCGGTGAGGACCGTTTTCCCTTTAATAAGCATCCCCAATCATCCCCTTATCCGAATCCCATTTTCACGCCTTTCATTGTTCAGTCGAAACGCGCAAAAACTTTATCGCTTTTGCGCCTCCCTCCGCTTTTGCGCCTCCCTCCGCTTTTGCGCCTCCCTCCAATAAAAGGGTTCAAATTGAGATTCGTATTAAAATGTCAGCAGCGACAGAAATCTGCCCATCATCCCGGTCATCATCAAAACGCCGATAACGACCAAGAAAAGGCCGGACACGGCGTTGATCACCTTATAATGCCTTTTGATATAACCGAACGCGGTCTTGAGCCTTTCTATCAGCAGCGCGCTGATTAAAAACGGCACGCCCAGCCCCAGCGAATAGCACAGCAGCATCAAAACGCCCTGAACCGCGGACCCCCGCTGAGAGGCCAGCATCAGCGCGGAGCCCAGAAACGCCCCCACGCAAGGCGTCCAGCCGATCGAAAACACGACACCAAAGAGCGCGGCGGAGAAGAAGCCCGACACATACGCCCGGCCGCCGGAACGCGTGCCGTTTAAAAGCCGTATATTGATGACGCCCATATAATTCAGCCCAAACACCAGGACGACCGCGCCGGTGACGATATTTACCGCTGTATGATGCCGGTTCAGCAAACCGCCCAGCATGCCGGCGAAGGCCCCCAGCGCCACGAACACCAGCGTGAACCCCAAGATAAACCCCAGGGCGTTCCGCACCGCCTTGCCGGCGTTGCCCTCAGACGCGCCCCCCGCGAAAAACGAGATATACACGGTGAGCATGGGCAGCAGGCAGGGGGAGATAAAGGTTATTACGCCCTCCAGAAACGATATGACGAACTGCACGTCCCACACCCTTTGTTAACCGGCTCATTACGCGGTTTCGATTGTCTTGAAAACAATTTCAATGCTTTTGTACCAATATCGGGCCTCGGTGTGCGTCAGCTTTAACAGACGGGATCGGGTTCAGCGCACGCTGGAAAAGATCTCGGCGTACGTCGGGAAGGGCCAGTCCTCCGCGCCGACGACCGTCTCAAGCTTGTCGATGTCCGCGCGCAGGGCGTCCATGCGCGGCAATATCACGTCGCAGCAGAAGCGCGCGCAGGCCGTCACGTCCTTGTCGTCCGCGCCGTTTGGCCCGGCGTTCCTGGCGCAGGCCTCCTCAAGGGCGCCCAGGTGTTTGCTCAGGCTCGATTTAAGCTTGGAGAGCGCGGTCAGCGTGGCCTCCTCCAATTCCATGCTCAGATCGACGTTTTGGAAGTCGTTAAATTTGAGCACGCAGTCGGCGGTCCAGGCGACGCGCCTGATGTAATCAAAAACCGCGGGTATGACGCGCTTTCTCGTGAGGTCAACGAGGGTGGCGGCCTCCGCCTGCACGGTATTGCAGTAGCCGTCCATGAGTATCTCGTACCGCGAGCGCAGCTCGGATTCCGTGAATACGCGGTGTTTGGTGAAGAGTTCAATATTCTTTTCGGCCAGCAGGTACGGCAGGGCGTCAACGGTCGTGCGGAGATTGAGCAGGCCGCGGGCGGCGGCCTCCTTTTCCCATTCATCCGAGTAATTGTTGCCATCGAAGATGATGCGTTTATGCTTTGAAATCGTGGACCGGATCAAATCGCCCAGGTCTTTGACGAAATCGCTGCTCTGTTCCAATGTGTCCGCGAAGCCGCTCAGGACCTCGGCGACGATGGTGTTCAGCACCGTGTTGGGGTCGGAAATGGAGAGGGAGGAACCCGCCATGCGGAACTCGAATTTGTCGCCGGTAAAGGCGAAGGGCGACGTGCGGTTGCGGTCGGTCGTGTCCTTAAGCAGGTACGGCAGGACAGTCGCGCCGATCTCCATGCGGGATTTGCCTTTGTCCTCGTGCATCGTCTCGTTTTCAATGGCGTCCAGCACATGCGTCAGCTCGTCCCCCAGGAAGATGGAGATGATGGCCGGGGGCGCCTCGCTGCCGCCCAGGCGCTGATCGTTGCCGGCGCTGGCGACGCAGAGGCGCAGCAGATCCTGGTATTCGTCCACGGCGGCGATGACCGCGCACAAAAACAGCAAAAAGCGCGCGTTGTTGGAGGGGGTGGCGCCGGGCTTCAGCAGATTGACGCCCGTGTTTGTGGCCAATGACCAGTTATTGTGCTTGCCGGAGCCGTTGACGCCCGCGAAAGGCTTCTCGTGCAGCAGGCACACCAGCCCGTGCCGCGCGGCGACGCTCCGCATCAGCTCCATGGTGAGCTGGTTGTGATCCGTGGCGATATTGGCGGAGGAAAAGATCAGCGCCAGCTCGTGCTGCGCCGGGGCGGCCTCGTTGTGCTCGGTTTTGGCGGTGACGCCGAGCTTCCAGAGCTCCCGGTCCAGCTCCTCCATAAAGGCGAAGACGCGGGGCTTTATCGCGCCGTAGTAATGGTCCCCGATCTCGCGGGACTTCGGCGGATTCGCGCCGAACAGCGTGCGCCCGCATTGAATGAGATCCGGGCGCTTATCATACACGGACCGGTCTATCAGGAAATACTCCTGCTCCGCGCCGACCGTGGCCTGCACCCGTGAGACGTCCGCCTCTCCGAAGAGGCTCAGCACGCGCTTGGCCTGTTTGTCCACGGCCTCCATGGAGCGCAGCAACGGCGTCTTTTTGTCCAGGGCGTCGCCGTTGTAGGAGCAAAAGGCGGTGGGTATATAGAGCGTCTCGTCCTTAATAAACGCGTAGGACGTGGGGTCCCAGGCCGTATAGCCCCGCGCCTCAAAGGTGGCCCGCAAGCCGCCGGAGGGGAAGCTGGAGGCGTCGGACTCGCCCTTGACCAGGCTCTTGCCGGAGAGCTCCATTATCACGCTGCCGTCGCCGGTGACCGAGATAAAGCTGTCGTGCTTTTCCGCCGTAGCGCCCGTCAGGGGTTGAAACCAATGGGTAAAGTGCGTCGCGCCGTTCTCCACAGCCCAGTTCTTCATGGCCGTCGCCACGATATTGGCTATGCTGGAGTCCAGTTGTTTGCCCTCGGCGATCGTCTGCTTGAGTACGGTATAAGTCTCCTTGGGCAGCCAGTCCTTCATCATCGCGTCGTTAAAGACCATGCTGCCGAAGATATTGGGAACGTCCTTCATATACGCCTCCGGATTTCATACTGTTTCTTTTTTATCATTGACATAAAGCAGCGTACATCCGGAATGCGCGCAGACACAGCGAAATCCTTTTGTTCGCAGGTCTGCGCGCGCCAAT
>JGI20166J26741_11733473_pt1 | contig 10619 bp, 9 predicted proteins | sample TergutCu122P5_FD_26741 | JGI IMG/M metagenome (IMG submission 26741) | reverse complement strand
GCCTGGGAAAGTTAATGCAGTTTAATTAATGTTTTAATTTCAAATTAAGCAAATGTATTGTCGTCTTCTGTTAATATACACGCGGTGTGATTGATTGTAACGAATGGAGGACAGAGAAACAGCATGAATGCGCAAAAATGGGGAAAGTAAAACGACTCAAATTATGATGGCAACTGTACCGCACGTCACTTCCGGTTTGGGACTTAGAAAATTTCAGACCAATGGATTTTTGTTGACACGAGTGTACCTATAAGGTTGTTTCCTTATTAAAAATTACTGATAATTTTCTTGTTACCTTACCTCTTCAAACACTTGTGGTGTGTATTTTGGTGGCACCATGGATGTTGCAGCAGCAGAAGACTTGTTGTCTTTTACACAGGGTGGCAAGACATTGACCAATTTTCCTGTGTTGTAATTACATTCTAAAGTGTAGCTATGAACAAGTCCTGTTGTCTTAAGTACTGCAACTCGGCCCGATCCTTCGCGGCTCATTCCACCACGCCTGTCTCTGTACATACAGTTATTTATAGGATTCCTTATATACGTAAGAACAAAACACACTTCCACAAAGGATATCCCTCAGCATGTATAACTTAACATCAGTCACAGAAAATAGACTTATAAAAGCCAAAAATAATAATTTGGACAGCATATTACCCTGTAATAGAATAAAATAATTACCATTCTGAATGTCATGAAGCCTTCACAGTGACAAAATTCAATAAAACCATCTTGGACAGACAGCTGCATTAGGTGGTTCAAAATCTCCAAATGTTTCAGAAACTAATTCCATCTCAATCACCAGGATTCTGACACAACAAAACCCTAGTGACAGAGACAATATGTAAACTGTGAAGTTTTGTGAATGCACCAAATACAGAATGGCACAAACATCAGTTCACTGTATTTTCATGTATATTCTACTAAATGGTAAACTGACTTTTGGGCTACTCTGTACATTGGAACATTCACATTTTCTATTATTCATGCATCTTCTCCCCATCATCTGCCTAAGTATTTTACTATATTTCAGGTGCACAATACAATCAAGTGAAATAATTCTGACTACTTAAACAGATACGGAACATTATTTAGTATTTAACGTTACTACCTCAGATACATAATCCTCTCAGTGAAATTACATGCAGTGAAGTGAAAGTTCGGAGAATTCAGTGACATGACCTTAGGTAACAACATGCACTCTATGCTGTCCTCCATATCTTCAAAGTAATTGCCATACATGAAAATACCTGGAAATAACAAAAGTACATATAAGGACAATTATAATGATGGTGGTAGTGATGGTAATACATCATTCACCTACAAATGAACACAAAGGTTCAAACAAATATAGAATCAAATCTTGGTGTATAATTTTTTAAAATATTCACTGACCCCAATGAAAGCTTGTACATGAGAATGCACGTGTTGTTCCCACAGTAATGCCAGCCCCAGTCGTAATAAAATAATAATATTACTTAAAAATGCCACTGTAAATAACATTACACTCAGTGTAAGAGTAGGTAAGGAAATATGGGACTTACAAGTAGATGGTCAATAATACAGGATATGTACCAAGTAAATGAAAAAAAGGTCCTGCACATTTACTGTAAGTAGTTGACAGAGGCTGAAAAGGTAGGGTAAGTAAAGCTACTTTTAAAAAAAAGTATGTTAATATGTGTTGTTGTTATGAAAGGCAGTGTTAATTACAACTCAACAGCCAATTTTAACCCAACAGAAGGCCTTAGTTTTAATTATTATAATAATGTCCTACTGATGATTACAAGCAACAACAGATCTGCTTACAGAGTTTGCTGGAAACATTAACATTACACCAAAAACATTAAAGTTAGATTAGCATAGATAGGAAGTGAGGATGACATGAATTTAGGCATCAAGACATGTATGATTGGCAGTGTGTGACATAACATGTATACCAGCTACTGTGCATTCCAAATCAAGTTGCTTGATATTTGCAATATATAGCATATCTCATTTATAAAGTGTTCCTGTTATTTGAATTTTCTATGAGAAAGAGAGAGTGGGACCAAATTCAACAAATGTGAAAGTATAACATACAAAATCAGAAACCAAAAATAAAGAATAACTTTAGATGCTATGCCACTTAGAAAATAGAAAATTTACAACACAGACTATACAGACAGGTATAAAAAAGGAAAATTTAAAAATCTAAGGAAGTATGGCAGGCAAAACAACATACAACAAGATCTACAAGGATATCAGATATGTCTGAGAAGAGGATATTAAAATATAATGAGGTGATAGGAGAAAGACTGAACAAGTGAGCATGCAAAGTGGAGAAATCTTTGCAAAACCTGTACATCTCTATACAGAAAAGGATTAATAAAGCATGGAAGGTAAAACATTCATTACAAACCCTTTTTTGAAGCATGTCCATGTAAATCTACATACAGGTACAATCCACTGTCTTCAGATCTAGTTGTAACTTTCTTAGAATGAACTAGATTTGACAGCCTGTCCTCAGACTTGTTTGAATCAAAACATTTCAAGTTAACACTCTTTAAACATTCTCCTTCATACTGCAGATGTCTGCAGTCTTCTTTACTACTCATGTCAGCACTGGATCCTACATTGTGGTCGGTACTAGACACTTTCTTACATATACTGGAAACAGTATCTGATAACCTATCATCAAAATTAACCACACTGCTGAAGAATGAATTAGTTACTTTTTCATTCACTTCACTTGTACAGAGTGGAACTGTAGATGCTTTCACAACTGAAGCAACAGATGCCAGGAGCACAGACTTTTCAGGTAGACCTTCACAAAGAACAGAAATGGTGCTATTGGAATGTTTGGATGTAACATCATCATTATCTACAGTATTCAGTACATTGTCACAAACTGCAGAAAAAACATCTATTTTGTCTGGCAACACCATTTTGCTACTATTGCTACACAGACTACTATTGACACTCTCACTGGTACTAGGTGCAGAATAATGTGTTGATTCATTCTGCTCTTCATCTAAACTGAGACCTGACACTTTGTTTTCTATACTTGATATTCTGTTTGTATCAGATATGCATTGTATGTCTTCCATGTTCCTTGAATTATCCTGCTTTTCAGCACTCACAGATTCAACAGAAGATACAGTAACAGCACACTGACATTTCTGTTCTCCTTGTTCACTTACATCTAATACGAGATCACCACTAGTCTCACAATCAATGTTGGAAACGACAGAATCCACTGTCAATTCTTCCTCTATCTCTTGCCCATGGTGATAGTATCGTATCAGAGAACGTGCAGCATATATAGATGGATGTAATTCAAATGCAGGATTCAAATACATGCGATTTAAGTTGACACCTCGTGTGTCAGTGCGGTAATGACCCTGTGAGACTCCATCTGGATTCAACATTGGAATCAGTTTAAACACATACATTTTTCTAAGCAGAATAGCTATTGGATCATCACGTGACAACAGAAGGTTCAACAGGCCATTCAGAACAAAGCTCGATGGTGTTTCACCTGGATGTACTCGGGCACTAACAAATATAACCTGTGGAAGTAAAACAAATTACAAAAAGTACATTATGTTAGAACATGGGCAATTTAACAAATGAGGTCAACACAGGACCAAAAAAAAAAATGTGAAAACCAAGAAGTAACATTTTCTACCCTGCCTTTCTGACAATGTAGCAATGCCTCAACTCTCAAAATTCTTTCCATCATGTAATGCATTTCACCCCTCTCATTATTCTGCTGTCATATCATAACGCATTTCCTGAACATTTGGTATTAAATTCAAACACCACCTTCAATTTGTATTCTAAAAATTATGCTAGAGACTCAGCCACATATATGTGACATGTTGTATGTTAAAAAGGCTCCTAATGTCACAGGAATTACAACTGCAGTGCTTATAAAAAAGTCTGTCTTTGAATACACGGTGATAGCCATTTGCATACGGTGAAGCAGAAAGCCTCTACATTTGACCCACAGTGTACCTCTAGTCTCCATACTGGTAAAATCATTTCAACACATTATACGTGGAACCCAAGTTGTACTGGATTTGTCTGGATTCTTACAGTCCAGTCCTTCAGACCAAAGCTATAATGCCAGCATGGAAGACACAGAACCTTCTTGGCATCTGCATTCCTAAGTAATGACAACCATACCATGGCAAAGAGCAGGCCTAGAGTGCAGCAAATTTTGGTGCTGGATGAACAGGACAGGTGTAAAAATAAATGTATGCTAAAAATATTCTTCTTCCTTATGATAAAAGCATCTAAACTCTGAATGACATTTTCTTTGGCCCAAGGCACTTGAAGCAAACATAAAAAATACAAGTATTTGTAACACATAAAAATGACTTAACCAGTGTATGTCCATCTGCAGAATCCCCACACATAAATTATGACATACCAATTGGTTGCAATCAAGAAAAATGTAAATTCAAGGACAAGAAATTTTATGTGGCTAATAAAATTAGGTAAACTACATTAATATCATATTAAATTAAAAATGTAATCTAATTTACTTCTTCCACATGTACATGAGATTAAGTTGCTGCTTCTTAACATTCTACTGAACACTGAACACCTTGCTCTCAGTACTATTAACAGCAGTCATCGTGCATTCATTCCATGCATACAGTAGACATTTTTTCATGTCAAACATTGTGTACAGTACAGCAACCCACCTGAACTACCAAACTGGTTTCCACCTCATCACCAAGTTATAAAAACAGACCACTGTCAGTATCAGTTGGGTTGCTCCACCATACACAATGTATGACATGATGAAACAGAGGAGGCAGGAAATTGTAAATGAAAATAATTTTTTTCAAATCACTTCCAATTGAAAGTACATGACAGCAACAGGCCAATTTATGCTCAATTTGAAGAAATATGTTGAAGGAAATTTCATTGCTATTCTTACAGTGCTTTTGGCAGGGCTGATAAAAATATGCAGAGAATCAAGTGAAGCACAGATACAAGGAATGTGAGATCCAAGTTTCACTGTATTTAGCACACTTTACAGTTCACTCATATTTACATGCTGAACACTGTTTTGTCACTTTATCTTGTTTTGAATATCAATGCTCCCATTCAATATCATTACATTATAATACAGTTGGAAAATTTCAGTATGTGTGCAAAGACAATTGCAAAATGGATTACACAGTAGCAACAATCCAAGAAAATAAATTACCTTCTTTCCATGGAAACGAAATGGCCTTGGAACATCAACCATTGGAAACAAATGCTTGAGTCTAATTTCTCTTTCTGAACTCATATTATGGTATGATGATATAGTAATTAGATCTACCAAACGCCCCTCCAAGGAATAACACACACACTCACGATGGTAGTAGATATCATCAAGGCAATTCGGTATTTGAAATTCACCTACAACATTCATCAAAATTTGCACACATGAAAAAGTAATGTATAGTGTACACTACTTTAGCCAATTTCTGAATACAACTGATTCTAATAAGTATTATATTTCCCAGCACCTCTACACTCATTTCAAGAAAACTATCTTAAATAATTATAATTTACCAGAAGGATTTTTGAAGCGTGCATCAACAGAATTTAACTTCTTCTGTAATTCAACATATGTATATGGATACGTGAAGGCAAAGTACGTAGTGGCTCGGATATTTTCTAAAGTGCGGTACTTGAAACTTAAAATAAACACATTATCATCAACCTGAAAACAGAACAATTATTAAAATACAGTATTCTTTAACAGGGACTATGTTGACAGACCACAGTAAAGTTTGATGTAACATCACACATCATAGGTTCTGATTGATAGCAATGAGATGCACACCCATTGCCCTGATTTGTTAACAGTATGGATGGGTAAGACACAGAAAAGGAGATAAAGGTACAAATAGGATAGAATAATTCCTGATACATTGAACCTGCACATGTGCTAAAATGGCAAAACAGATGATGGAACACAGTTTATGTAACAAATGCACAGACCTTCCATTCAATTTAAAACAAGGATTATACAACTGAAGTGGTAATTTTTTCAAGGATTTTTCTTTCTACAACTTATACTCTGCCCTCCAGTTACGGCATACTGTCATGCATTCTTCTATTTCCAAATTTGACTTAAAACCAATGAAAACGTTACAAAAATAATAACCCGCAATGCTCTGACAGCTACTCTCATCTAATTCTCTTGGGCATAAGCATAACAAGCATTTATTTGCTGCAATAACAGAAGCTCACCAACTTACAATTTAACACATTAACCACGGTTGATATGATACAGACATACATAAATTCAACTATCACCCTGCATGGTAGCAACCTTCAATCCTTTCTCCCGTAGGTACATACAGTGTAAGAGGGTTTCTCCTTGATGCGATCCCAATGGCTGCGGCCTGGCACCATACGAAATACTGGTGTCATCCCTTGACTATACATCTTTGCCTGACGGTTTAGGTTCACAATATTGAGTTTCACAAGAACAAATGGTGCTCCACCTATGAGTAATAAAAATTATAGAATTAAGGCAATGAAATTCTTACTTACATAAGTACAAACAAAACAGCAAAATTTATTACCATCATCTGTTTTTTTTAACTAGATTCCTTGATATATGGAATTCTCACAATCTTTACCATTTCTACAAGAGACACCACTTTATCCAATTAATTCATATTCTTAATACTTTTTCTTGAACTATAATAATACTCTTCACATCTTGGTCCCAAAATCTGTTCTTTCCACATTTTCTTAATTCTTAGAACTTTATTTCCATTTTCTTGGGTTTGTTCACTCCTGGAAATCACTTTCAATGATTTTCATTTTACTCACATCAGGATACACACTTACGAGACATACAATTATGCATGATCATCCAAATGTGTATGTCTACCAGGCTGGAGCCTTATGTGAGTAAAATGAAATATAAAGTTATAACTCAATGTGCATGAAAATTTATGTAACTTTGATCAACCAACACTCAGTTAAATTGTCCAGGGTCCAACTACAATCCCCTGTACTTTATTTTATGAGTCACTCTTCTTTCTATGAGTGTCAAACCCAGACACAACTGTAGACAATCTACTGTAGGATATACTTCTAACAGGCTAGCATACTCCGTACAAGGACTAGGATATGGACTAGACTGACACAATGTACTTTGATTACCAACAGTAGAAATCACTTTTACTGTACCCCCAAAAAAATATCCAGACTAGGAATGGGCTTCACCCAGCCTCCTATTCAGTGGGTAACAGGAGCTCTTTCCCTGTGTATAAAGTGGTCTGGGCATGAAGCAGATCACTTATCTCAATCTAGTGTTAAGGTTAAGAATGAGTGGTGCTACATCTCCAGGATTCCATATACCTTCATGATGTGAACAGTAACAACTTCACCCTTACTTAGGTTTTTGTAAAGAAACATGCACATACCTACACATGTATACACATCAATCACGCACTCATTTACACAACAAACTTATGGAGTGCACTGTAAACACAGTAACTTCTAACCTCTATGCAACTGAAAGCATCATACAAACAAGGTGTGAGGGTGTTGCTTAGCTTTATTGTAACCAAGACAGGGACCAGTTACAGGTTCATGTGAACATGGTAATGAACTGTGGGGTTCCACAAAATGTAGGGAACTTCTGAACTAAATGGGCAACTACTATCTTCCCAAGATGGTCTGTGATATATGTAGTTAGCTAAAAAACATCAGGAATTCTAAGGTAATTTCTTGTGCAGGTATTCTTGCTACTGGCCTACTCATTTTCTACAACTAGTTTGGATAACTGTATCATCTGACTTATTAGTGAAAATCACCACAGCAAATCTTCATGGTTATAACCATGCATCAATGATATCAATCACTTTATTATCCAACTAACGCACAACGTAAAATACATAGAGTTAATTAAAACATATTAAAATTATAGAGGCCACTCCAACATGTTTCAGTTTAAAAAGAAACCATCATCAGGGGCCACAGCCAGTGCTTAGCTAAAATTACAAGAAGTGGTTCAGAGTTGAGACAGACGCTGTGTGGACATTGTCAACGTCTGCATGGCGTCTATCTCAACTCTGAACCACTTCTTGTAATTTTAGCTAAGCACTGGCTGTGGCTCCCTGATGATGGTTTCTTTGTAAAACGAAACATGTTGGAGTAGCCTCTATAATTTTAATATGTTTTAATTAACTCTACGTATTTTACGTTGTGCATTAGTTGGATAATAAAGTGGTTGACACCACAGCAAACTTTATGAGTATAGCTTACCTTTAACACCAAAGTAAAACCATGTCCTGTAACTGTTTTCAAATTCTGTTCCAGCACAATCTGGTTTAGTCCATATGTTAAACTCAAAGTCTGGGATTTCTTCACCAGGACTATTTTTGCCTGGGTTCTGATGTCCTAAAAAGGATATGGAACTTTAATGTATGTTTCACACAGTTTCTCATTTTACTGTCACTTCATTTAATTCTAGTTATAGGTGTGAAAGTAAACCTTCATCAACGATTAACCTGTATCACCCCACGCAACCGTATGTTGGACTCTTTAATGCTACTGACAAATGACCTGGAATATCATATGCTGGTCTCTGTGTGGAAATTCTAATGCCTATGCCAAGTAAAAAAAAATAGGAATGGCACAAAATACACTTGGTATTTAAATCTGTCAGCTAAAGGTAAACAAAAATCAGGAGAACTTCAATTTCTTCACATTCAAACCGTGGTTCACAGTGCCAACTGACCTTCAACCAGTCACGTTATATCAACCACCGATAGTCATTATGGAATTTCTTTCATGCACTGACTGAATCTTCCAGGCTATAATCTCTTCTTTAACAGATTCACTAAACAGCATGTTTTAAAACGTATACATTAATTATATGTTCAAGAACAATTTTTACCGAACATTTAATATACACAATGTTAACATCTCTTCAGATTGGAAAAAAATAACTCATGGTGCTCCTCAAGGATCAATTCTTCATTCCTTATTGTTTCTCATTTACATCAACGATTTGCCTAAAGCATTAATTCAGAATGCTTTACTGATGCTTTTTGCTGATGGTACCAGCGTAATTGTTACCGACTCAAATATTGTTGATTTTCAACTTAATATAAATGCAGTATTTGAACAATTAAACAACTGGTTTAATGTAAATTTACTATCATTAAATTTTGAAAAAACAGGTTTCATCCATTTTAAAACAAAGAATGCTCATGAGATAAATTGTAAATTACAATATGAAAACAAATTTATTGCTAATTTACCTGATACAAAATTTTTAGGATTATGTCTCAAAAACCAAATGGATTGGAGAGGTCCTACAGGCCATCTTATGACTAAATTAAGTTAATCAAAGCATGCTACTAGAACTCTAAAACAAATAATGTCACAAGAAACATTAATAATGGTATATTATGCCAATTTTCACTCATTAATGTCATATGGCATAATATCCTGGGGTAATTCTCCATGCAGTATTCATATATTCAGATTACAGAAAAAAATAATAACAATTACTAATTCCAGGAATAGGGGTTCATGTAGAAATTTATTCAAAAATCTAAATATTTTCCTTTTATATCACAATATATATTCTCATTGCTATCCTTTGTCATTACTAATAGGGAGCTATACAGTACTAATTCAAATATCCATAACAAAAATACCAGATATGGTTCCTTTATTCATCAAACAATATCAAATCTGTCTCTACATCAAGAGGTTCTTGTCATATGGAACTCACGGTTTTTAATAGTTTACCTGCTTATATAAAGGACATACCACAATTTGATAGTTTGCCTTTTTCACTGTTTTATAAGACATGTTCCTGTAAGGGTATGTGTGACTGCACCACTGCTGCACACAGCAGAAAAACTAAAGGAATCTCGGGACTACTTAAACAACAGACAAAATAATATACAGTTCACAATAGGGACAGCAACAGAGGGCCACATGGCTTCTCTGGACATTGATATTTACAGTAAAGAGGATGGCTCCATGGGTCACAAGAGTACACAGGAAACTGACCACCAGAAACCTCTGACTGTAAGATCACACCACCCAGCAAAAAGCACACACATATCCACAAGATCAACATCTTCACCAAATTGCACTTAAACCCATAAGGAGTAGGGTTAAAAATTGCACTTGTGTCTTTGCTTGTCTTGGAACAAACCATACAAATTCATGAAGGTGTAATCACACATGCATAAATTCTTATTACTGGGCCTCAAACTCAGTACACATTTGTAATGTATAAACGAGTAGTTCTGAAAGAATTATAAAAGGCGTGTGCCCATCACACAAAGAGTGTATCTAACATACATTCAACAAACTTGCCATATCTTGCAAAACACAACCAATCCTAACTTGTATATGATTAATAAGAAATTCGCACAGAGATATCAAACACTGCTAACGAAACTGAACCTTATTTTGCACATTAACCTCTTTAAGCAAAGCGCCTTACCATTCTGTTTCTTAGAAACCAATTCAACATGGGCCAAATTGCCCGAATCAAAATTGGAAACAAACGTAAAACCCCCACATTCAATATCCATTGCAGTCGTTAAGTTATACAATGAAGCATTCTGGATATATATAGGATG
>JGI20166J26741_11733250_pt1 | contig 10620 bp, 6 predicted proteins | sample TergutCu122P5_FD_26741 | JGI IMG/M metagenome (IMG submission 26741) | reverse complement strand
TTAGTCCCATAAACTTCCTCATTTCTTTGGGCGTGATATTCGACCACTTCAGTGTTTTAGGTAACATTTTCCATTTTTGTTCATTTTGCCTATGGTAAAGGTTGGACTGTATAAGGTCGTCACCAATGATTGTATTCACGACATCAGCAACAGACACAGGGTGATCAATTACTATATTCAAACCTGAGGTTCCAAGGAAAGGACCACTGCTTGGTTTTTTGTCAGTATTACACCACACATCAGAGGTCTCCAATTCACTATTTTCTTCCTCTTCTGTATTTGTGTCACTGTTACTAGTAAGGACTACAGTAGGCGGTTGAAATTGTTTATGTGAACTAGCTGTTGGGATGTCACTGTCACTGTCCAAAAATTCACCTTCACCATCGTCAGAAACATCGGAATATGTATCTGCATATAACTCACACAAAATGTCGCCTTCCTTCAAGACTCTTCTATCCAAAGCCATGACTGCAACTGATGATAGGGGTGCAAGAAACATAGAGGGTATCTCGTTCAGTGGCCTCTTTGTTATGGTCTTTTGGCTCTAAGAACAGGGGGTCAGGAGCAGGTTGTTTGTGTGTAACTGGAGACACAAACATCCTGCATCAGTTAGAAATAACCTTGGAGTTATTACTAAGTTACACTTGCTGACAAACGCATTCACAAGATGACGCATGAGAAACGGATGAAAGTCGCGACCGGGCATTGACGCGTGTAACAGAAACAACGACTTTAGTTGTCGCCCGACTGCAATGTGTTAAAACTATAAAGAATTGTATTAATGTTTTTTAGGCATTGTAATAATAAATCTTTTTGTTTTCAGGATCCAGTGGACACCTTGTGGCCCCTGATTGTCGTGAATCTCTTCAGCCAATAAGCCTTGGGGAAGGAGCATTTCTTGAGTATCGGGTATCAGATAAACATCGGCGTATGCAGTTGTTAGAGTCGATGTATAAAGGATCTACATTGTGGAGGGAAGAAGGTGTACTAGGGAAGGGCAAGGTGGACACTCAGAGTTCATCTCCTGCTAAAAGCCTCAGTGTTGTCTTCAGGACAGTACAAAGGGATGGATTGCTTGTCTATACTGCCACTAATAATGACTTCACATCTTTAGAGGTATGCATACTGCCATTTGGTTCTTGATTTTGTTTCATTATGTGCACCAACATAAGGAAATGGGCCATAATACTCAGTATTGTGGGTAGGCTATAACTGCAGATTCTTGGTCCAATTCACTGCAAGACCTGAAACTTTTCCATCCTGTAAAATATTTAGATTGGCTTTGTAGCCCAACCAGCCTCTTCTGCGGTTGGTACTGAGGGTGCTTACCCTGAGGCATAGTGCATGAAGCTAACCACTCATTTCCAACTAATGTCACATTTAAGAATTCTGTACCTTTACTCCCCTCCCCTTCACAGCAAGCACAAGGAAAACATTAGCTTTATGATGTGCTCAAATACAGTATATCATCAGCACATGACATTTTCCCAGTGTTTTATTTCTAGGAGACAAAGGATACAGAATTCTCTTCACATATCCTGATATTTGTTCCTCCTGTTATTGCTTCTAAACTGTTATGTATATATGTTACACCAACTAACTCCATAGGCCAGAGTCCTTCCTGAGAACTGTACAGTTACTCAGATAGTCAAGAAATTCTCAAACTTTTGTGGAACTTGAACGTTTATGTGTGTGTTCATAATCACCATCTGTGAGTGGTAGGGCCAGATTAATCAAGCCAACATGTTCATAGACTGTTTATCTATAGTTTATTTTAATATTATCTTCACATCTGCACCCATGTCCTCCAGGTGATATCTTCCTGTGGTATCTTTCCTTCAGCTACTCATATTCAAATCTTGAGTGTATTTCTCATGTCTCCCATGCATGCTACATCTCCCACTCTTACCGACATCCTTAATCTTATAATCCAAGTAAAATTAGGTGAGGATTACCAATCATGAAACTCCTTATTATGCATCTCTCTATCACACTGTTCCTTCCTCGCACTCAGGTCCAAATATTTCCCTCAGCACACTGCTCTCAAACACCTGTAATCTTTCTTTTTCCCAAATTTGAAAGACCAAGTTTCACTTTCATAAAAAGGACCAGTTACAACTAATGTTAAAAAAGTGCAGTAAGATGTGCTATAATTGTGGATTATCAACAGCACACATTTGCCTCTATTTTCCTAAAATCCATTCTGTAATGTATTTCCAGCATATTCCACTAGAATAAGTTTTTAAAATGTTGAACTTTTATCATCAAGACTTGATTTGTAACAAACACCAAGTATAAAATAACTAATAGACATTTAAATAAAATTTTGTTTGATAAATAATGATGTAAAGGAATGAGCAATGTGGCTCAGTCTGTAAATATCCTGACTGAGGAATTTCATCAGATTCCTCCAGACTCATGCCTTGATAGCACCTTAAATTAGGTCACGTATTCTTCCTTTAGCACCTCTGCACTTATTATTTTCTATCATCCACTCTTACAATGAAGGTCTGATTTAATTATGTATGTGACTGGATTTAATGCTTTGCTTATTTCTTGCGAAGTCAGTGCAAATGTTATTGTTAAATGTAATATGAAACAGTTTGTAATTGACAGTTATTATGGTTAAGCTATATCATATGCAGTACAAATATTCCACTAAAACGTTATAATGAACATTACCAATTTTGTCTCCTCCATTTGACTTACCACGTACAGTACACATATTCAAGCATTTTAAATGTAAATCTGGATTCCTGTGCCGCAGCTTCGAGGTGGCCAGCTGATGTATGTGTCTAGAATGGGAGCAACACGCACACCAGTCAATATGACTGTGGTACCTCCCTCTGGCAGCAGTAACAGTGGCGGACTGGCTGATGGAATTTGGCACAATGTGACTCTCACATCACACAACCGTGGGCTCCGACTCCTGCTTGATGGCATTCGAGTTGGAGATGAACTTGATTTGGCTGGTGTACATGACTTCCTCGATCCTTACCTCACTGCTGTTTTCTTAGGAGGAGTAACGAGGGAAATGTTTGCCATCCAGGACTCTGCTCCAGTTTGTAAGTGTAGATGCCTAAGAAACTGTTGTAGTATTCTGTAAGACCAATGATGAAAGTTCGTTTATTTTTTAATCAACTGACTTTATGCAACATTTGAATTCTTCATATTAACACAGCTATGAAGTTTGGTAGAAATATTTGCAGCTACTCGTTCATAGGCTTAGAATCACTAGGTTGTAAAAAAGTATTACTTTCTCTAATATCTATAGATCTATTTTACTTAGTAGTCATAATTTTGCAAGAACCAGATTGAAGTAGCTGGTCTAGAGACATGTCTGTGGAGCAGAAAACCAAGTGGAAAATTATGATTCTATTTCTGGGAGGAATAAGAGGCTCTTCTTTTCTCCAAAGAATCCAGACTGATTTCAAGACCTATCCAACCTCCTAGCCAATGTGTATAATGGGCACTTTCTGTGGGTATGACTTGGTTGCAGTGTGAAATTGTACCTCCACTTTTCCTTATTTATTTATGGCTTATACCTGGATATCTGTGCAATTACCATCATAAATTTACTAAATTTGTACAAAGAAGGGAATGGTGCACTGCTAATATTAAATCCCATTATCTGTTTCAGTATTTGAGGGCTGTTTTGCCAACTTCAGCATCAACAATGAAGTACAACCATTCAATGGGTCTGGTAGTATTTTGTCTGAAGTGCTTCAGCATGGAAAGATTGGAATGGGCTGTTCTGGCCCTGTTGGAGGTGTGAGTGCTGCAGCAGCACCAGATCCTCTGAGCATAGGAATTACCCTTGTTATTGTATTCTTTATCATTCTTCTAGTTGCCATACTGGTCAGTTTCATTGTTTTCCGTCTGCGACGACAGAAGAAAGAGAAAAGTGATGGACCAGGGGGTAGTCCAGGTGCTGCAAAACAGAACGGAAGTATGACTCTAGTGGCAGGAGGTGGTATTGGTGTGTCTAGTGGTGGAGGTGATTCCCGTGAAGGTCCACCCAGTTTTCTGTCAGAGACTAATGACGTTCTCAGAGGTGGACACCATCTTGTAGCACCAGAATTGATATCTAAGAAATATAAAGAAAGAGAGATTATTGGCACAGAAATGAGACCTCAGAGACCTGACATAATTGAAAGGGAAGTTGTAAGCAAGTCCCTGCCTCAGCACCCTCCTCTCCCACCTCCGAGCTCTACCTCACAGAATCAAGGACAGCCTCATCATCCACATGAACAAACTCAGCCCTCTAGTGGAGCAGTGGACTTAGAGGTGCCAGAACATTATGACTTGGAGAATGCAAGTTCCATAGCACCCTCTGACATAGACATAGTTTACCATTATAAGGGTTACCGTGAAGGGGGGAATGTTAGAAAATATAAGGCAACACCACCTCATCTACCACCCAGTGCTGGTGGTAATGGTGGTGGAGGTGGTGGTGGTGGTGGTGGAGGAGGTCCAGTGGCAAGTTACCACCATAAGCACCAGGCTTCAGCCCAGCAGCAGCAACATCGACACTCGCCACATCACTTCCCACCTGGTACACGGTCAGTTGTTCCACCACCTCCAGCCTCCAGGGTAGACTCTCCACCTAGTACTGGTGCTGGCGGAACTTCTAGTGGAGGCGGAAAACTCCTTCAGAGTACACCTCTGGCACGTCTCAGCCCCAGCTCTGAACTGTCAGCCCAGCAGACACCAAGGATCCTGACACTGCAGGACATCAGTGGCAAGCCACTTCAGTCAGCCCTTCTGGCTACCACATCATCATCTGGTGGGAAGGATGCCAGTGAACGAAGCCTCAATAGCCCAGTCATGAGCCAGCTCAGTGGTCAGAGCTCAGCGGCAAGTCGTAAAGCCGGTCCTGTAGGAAGTGCAGGTGCTGGAGAGGGGGGATCAGGTGGTGCAGTGGGGCTCACTGCAGAGGAGATAGAGCGACTCAATTCTCGACCAAGAACTTCCAGCCTTGTGAGTACTTTGGATGCTGTTTCCAGCTCCAGTGAAGCTCCACGTGGACGAAGGTTGCTGGAGTCAGGGGCTGGACCTCCACCACCAGTGGTCCATCATCTCAACCATCTGCACCATTCAGCTACAAGTGCAGATCCACATCTGGACAACCACAGCTCAACTACAACAGATGAAAGTGGGAATGACTCCTTTACCTGCTCTGAGTTTGAATATGATAACAACACTACCTCAGAGAATACAAATAATGCTAAACATGGTGAAGCAATTTTTGGGGCAGAGGCAGAAGATGAAGAGAGACGGGGTGCTGAAAGTGGGGGTGGAACTGGCAATGGAAACAAACCTCCAATACCACCTGTCCCTACATCCTATGATGGTTTTGATTCCTCATTCCGTGGCTCCCTGAGCACCCTTGTTGCATCAGATGATGATCTTTCCACTCACATGGGAGCACCAATCTACAGGCCGCACAATGGTTCTCCATCAGCAGGAGCAGCCCTTGGTTGGGATTATCTCTTAAATTGGGGGCCTAATTTTGAAAGTCTTGTAGGTGTTTTCAAAGACATTGCAGAGCTTCCAGACTCAGTGAATAGCCGTGTAGCTGCATCTCTAAGACTGCCAAATAGTGCTTCCAAACCATCAGAAGAATATGTGTGACAAAAGACACATCCATAGGTGAATGGACATCAGATCTGTTGATGTTATTTATGTCTGTATCCTTGTAAGCGAACATAATAATTATATACAAGGATTTTCAAAACAGTTTATCACTGTATTATGAGGTGATGATGCTAAGGACATGACATTATTTCCTGTTGTAAACTTTTGAGGACATATCACAAGTAATATAATTAAGGGGATTTCAAAACTCTGCTTCGAAAAGCTTGTTCGGTCTTTGAACTTGTCCCTAAGTTGTTAAGTACCATGCTTAATTTTAACCACTATCTGGAATACAGCACTTGGCTGAGCAGATAAAACGACCAATCTTATGTTCATGCAATTTTGCCAATCAGTTGATGCACCAAAGTCCCTTGCTACTGGTATCTGTGTCAAGAATGGAGAAATTCAAGCTGAGTGCAAATTAATGATGTATAATAAGTGAAGCTGTTTATGATATTTTGTGAAGTGACCAGAATTGTATTGGTGAGTGTGGTGAGAGAAATATGTAATCTAAAGAAATTGTCGTCTTTAAAATTCAGTACAATGGTGAAGAATTTATACATCTGTTTGTGAGAATTCCACACTTGCCTGAAGACTTGCAATGCAGTCAGTTATCTTTTCAAGTATGGAGGATGGTTTTAAATTGTGGAGAATGCTTTTAAATCACTAATACTTGCATCTTATCCTGTTCAGTGACTTGCCTGCAGAAGTTGTAGTAGAGTGAAAATTTTTTGGGATGGGTGAAGTTGGCAAATATCACCCAAAATTGTTGTTGTGACTTCCTTTTTTAATATAGGGTGCAGCAGAAATAACTCCCACATTTTGAAGGGCAATGAAAATCAAACTAAACAAGGTACACAAAAAATTATTTTATTTACGAGTATAAAAAGCACATATGATGCAATTTTTTTTCAAAAACTTTTAAAGATAACATCACTCAAGGTGCGGCCGTTATTGATGACACACTCTTGAAGCCGTTCAAGGAAGTTGTCCATGACTTTGCGGGTCATCGCAGGCGGAATGGCGGCGACTTCTTGTTGTGTTGCCTCCTTTAATTGTTCACTAGTTTCAGGGCAACATGCGTAGACCTTAGCTTTTAAGTATCCCCAGAAAAAAAAATCACACGGAGTCAAATCAGGTGACTGGGTGGGCCAACCGATGTCACCATGCAAAGAGATCAGATGACTGGGGAACATTTCTCTCAAAATCGAGAGTGAATGATGAGAAGTGTGAGCTGTGGCCCTGTCCTGTTGAAACCACACATCCTCTTCAAGTTCATCCAATTTAGGCTGCAGAAAGTTCTGTAGCATGTCACAATATCGATCCGAGGTCACAGTTATTGTCACACCTTTCTCGAAAAAGTACGGACCCCACACGCCAAATTCGGCTATAGTGCACCAGACAGTTACCCGGGGGCTATACAGCGGACGTTTGTGAAGTTCACGAGAGTTATCTACTGCCCAGTACCGAAAGTTTGTTTGTTTACGGTGCCACACAGATGAAAATGTGCCTCGTCGCTAAACAACACAACAGCTGCACGGGGGACATGTTGTTGAACTTCCTGACACAAAGTTTGGCGGGTTTCCCAGTCTCTCTCGCTTAGTTCTTGGGCTAACATCATTTTGTAGGGATGCATTCGGAAGTTCCTGGTGCAGTATTCTTCTCACACTTCGATCGGAAATCCCAAGGGCAGCGGTGTGTATCCTTGCAGAACGCCTTGGAGATTGCTCAATTGATGACCTCACCGTCTGAACATTTTCAGGCGTTCTCACGCTCTGAGGTTGGCCAGGTGGTTTTCATTTTAATGTTGACCCAGTAGCTCTCATGGTCAAAACCCACAGCAGGATCGTTTTTTGATCTGGAATGAGAGCACGTTGACCAAGTCTGAAGTGCCTATGGAATGCTCTTTGTGTCACGATCACTGATTCATTGTTCTTGAAAAACGTTTCAACAACGAAACCACGGTGCTCGCCTGACCAACCCATGGTATTATCTGAAAATGGCAAGACCACAGCTAACCAACGAGACCCCTCCCATCACTGTACCCCCTCCACAGCCCGAGCAGTGACCCCTCCAAATGTGGGAGTTATTTCTACTGCACCCTGTACTAGAGTGACTGTAATATGTGAATGTGATAAAAGTTTGGGAACATAGGTTAATGATCCAGCTCTCTCATTAAAATGGTACATTCTAATAAAAAAATTTCCAACATAGAAAGTAGCAAGCTCCTGTTGATTGTGCAAGAATGGGCTATTCTGTAACCACACTGAGCTATATTTTGTATGGACATTACCATCAGAGTCTAGATAATTGCTTCTGTGAATGCTGTTACTGGACTTCAAAGAAAATACCTCTGTTATCTAACTGTGCCTTACAGCCACATCTTCCATTTAAACAAAGCTATTAAGAATTATGTAGCTCATGTGATTGGCTGTGCTATACTACAAGAGTCTCCAGTCAAAATCACTATCACTGTACAACAAAACAGAACTATTTGAGTACAACCTGCACCATCCTTTTTCTTTCTTTCAGTCATGTTCATGTTTCACTGTGAATGATTTGATATGTGCCTTGAGAAGTTTCTGTTATCTTTGACGTAGTATATAAGAGTATAATTAATTATGCTGGCAGATCTACTTATGGTCCTGTAGATGTAGAGTTTCACACAGATTTACTTTTTAACTTCAGGTCACATATTTATCATCTATTTAACAGTCCCTCTTCTTTGACACTACAACTTTTTATAAGTTTTGTCCTGCTCAATGATTCAGTTCCACTTATTCCTACTTTTAGCATGTCTTTTCCAGTGATAGATTTTCATAATTTTTTGAGTCCTGCTTAACATCATATTAATTTAACAGATATGGTAATACAATAAAAGATTATGTTAACAATATGTGGTCAGTTTTATGTCATGTTCTTTGAATGAAATTTTAAGGAGAATATATAACTGGCATCATTCAAAATATGTTCTCTTCTTTGTTAATCAGATGCTGTTTCTTCCAGGGAAATCTTTTAGCATGGAAAATTATAGGGTGATATGTTCCTTGTCCATCAAGGCAGGGTTGTTTGTAATAACCCTAAAGTGAGGTAATCACAAGGGCCCTGTAACCATTAATACATTTTATTCTGGGTAATATAAATATAGTAAAATCCATTGTATAATACTTGAATTGAAAAAAATGTAAAATGCTGTAAACACATGGGGAAGACTACATTTTTAATAATTATTCTTTATAAGATAGAGCTCAGTGGATTCAATTAAACATTCTGAGAACTTGCCATCCTTAATAACTATTGATCAGGGATTTATGTAATGTGCTAGCATAGTATACATGAGCCATGTATAAGAGTCTGTATTAATATGCTCTAGTACCTTATAAAATATTTTACTGCATTTTTTACATTTTTATATAAATATTTCCATCAGAAATGTTATAGTCATCAAATTTTATGCTTTCTTCTGATGTCATAAAGAATACTCTCCAATGTGTTCCCACTTTCTCTGTATAAAGACTACATCAGTACATAAAACAATGTGAGTATCTGCCACATTCAAAGAGCTTTAATTATAGTCAACTCAATTGACTTATATAGAAGAAAAAAATATCATTCCCTCCAATGATTTTCCTTGGCCATCAGGTTATTCCTGTTACAAATTAAAGTTTATTGGGTTTTTTGGCTTAAGTTTTTTGAAGTCAATCAATTTTGAATATAATCTATTAGTACTGTGCATCATAAAAAGCACTATACGCAAGTTACAAGTAACATAGCTTGAAAGAAAAGTGAGATTAAAAAATAATGTTGAAATCTGGTGGTAATTTGTAATTTGGTTAATCACAGTTTAACCACTGGTACACACAACTGTGATGTGAATGACATTCAAAACATTTGCTAAGTAAACTTACTCACCTTGTTCTTTTCCTGTATGATCCTTTTTTTAAATTACTCTTTAATATATTGTTAAAATGTGTACTTATATAAATGTTATCATTTACAAAAAGACAGGTACTGCAGTCTGCCCTTAAAATTGTAATGATATAATACAGATAATTAAAGACTTCTCACATATACAGACAAGGGAAATTTAAAATCATCCTGCATGCAAGCACCATATCATGAAGCTATGTGTTTTACTTACATATGTGGTGTGGAGGTGAAGCTCCATAAGTTCTTTACATTGGAACAAGATAAAGATGAGGTATGTGATTAATGCTGTAGGTGCTTTACCCCCAAGAAGAGGATCTGCATTATCAGTAATTGCTTACAGCTCAGTGATAACTGTATGTACCAGTGGTTGTAACATTAATAAAGCTGTATCCCACACGGTGTATTCACGTGTTTTGTATGATTTTCACAGTCAATAATGATTGTTTCCCTAAACAACTGGTTTGTCTTTATAATAGAAGTGGAGTTTGTTCTCTTTGAGCTAGGAATTGAAATTTTATATGTAAATGCAAGGAATGTCAGCGTCTAAGTTTAAGATGCTATTTAAGATGCAGTGTCAGAAGTGAGAAGTGAGAACCTTAACACATTGAGGACGGGGGCATTTAAATTGTTTAAATGCACGTTCCCAGGGTCTAAACAATTTAAATCAACTTTTATACTGTGTTCCTTTAAAAATTTGTAACAAATTCGCTAACTATTTTTGTGAACTGAAATTTTCAGGAAATACTCACCAAAGACCCTAGTAGTGCTTGAGGGTTTTATACCTCTGGAAACATTCCCCTTTGTGGAGTGGCACTAAGCAGAACTTGCAGATGTACCGAGTTTCACTTCTTTTTTATTGAAAAAAAATTTTTAATTTCTGCTACAGTGACATCTGACCATTTCAACCCCTTAGAACCAGTAACATACTTTTCCTGATTTTGTAAGTAATATCAATTCATTTCCTCACACAACATATCAAAGAATGTGTCTCCAAGAAAGAGTCCTGTTACTTGTGATACTTTCGTCGGGTCAGAGGGAATTTGTTTCACCCCT
>JGI20166J26741_11732917_pt1 | contig 10625 bp, 4 predicted proteins | sample TergutCu122P5_FD_26741 | JGI IMG/M metagenome (IMG submission 26741) | reverse complement strand
TGACTGTAACTGAGATAATCTAAACGATGAAAAGAGACACCACCCCTTATTTTCCATTTACTTATTCCCTTTACCTAACTATAGAAAGAAGAAATTCTGTAAATGAAAACTTTCAAAGGGGTGAACTCCAAAGTGCCAGTGCACTATTACGAGGACTTTGCTTCACTGTCACTCAGATTCAAGGCTATTTGCTTTGTACTTTCGGACTTAGGTTAGCAAATTGTCTTTAAGGTCCGACTACGCTCAGCATCAGTATCTAATACGAGTATGTGTGTCAGTGGCGCAGCAACACGTGCTGTGCTGTCAGGTTTCAGTGACTCATTTTCCAGGTATTTAAATACTTAACCCTTACGAAATAAGAACAATGTTTCCACTGGGTAACCAGATTAATTGTATCCAAGCGAAGGATTAAACAGAATTCGGATCTGTAACCGCTTGGATGTATTCGGAACTCAGGAATTGGAACTCTTCATACGAAAACAACTGGTAAACGGTGGTACTACAGGGTTGTTGTCTAATAAGCTTGGTGGTATGAAGATAGTAACTCTGAAGATTAAGAAGCTGCCTATCATTTCCGGAACCTCGTAGCCATTTTGCGAGTGGCATGAAGTCAGCTTGGTGACAAGAGCCAAGAGAAGGTTAGATACAACATTAAAGTCATGTAGGGAAGTACAAATGTCCAAATTCATACGCCAAGTGAGAAAAGTAGTAGTTTTGTTGCGGATTTAGAAAGAGAAAGGGTAGCAAAATGAAAAATTGTTACGGATTTCGGGAAGTGAGTGAAAAGACAGTCCTAGAGAAACAAATAACAGTACAAAGATATGATGGAATGGTGCTATGAATTTGTGTGTACATTGCATTCTTACTAATTACTGCACATACCCCAGGTGCTAGAATGCCCCACTTTATCTAGTAACGGTGTGGGCTGTACCATTTTCATTCTAACCACTCTTCGCCAACATCCGCCTTGGGTACTCGTAAACTTTCGCATTCAGATAGCAGATAATTCAAGACTTGCGGATTTTTGCCTTAATAGTCTTTTCCCAACTAGGACTCCACGTCACGAACTTTTGCTAATTATACGGCAAGAACAAAAGACTGGGAAATAAGCGAGGCTGCCATAGTAACACAGAGAGAAGATATATTGTCTGTTTATTAAAATGTGGAAACACCTGGGGCGGAGTTTGCGGTAACAATCCCGTGGTTGGTGGCAGCACACGTAACTAGTAGGTCCAAAATTTCAAAGTATGAAAATAATTCTAAATGAAGTGGATTACACACGATATCTTATAAGGTATATGTGAGAGAGTTGGTGGGCAGTTTCCTTTGCAAATAAACATGGATACAATGTCGAGTACGTGGACTTTCAGGTTATGAAAGTCTTAACCCATTAATTCAATGAAAAAATACACCTAAAACTCAAGGTGCAAAGTGGCAGAACTTATTTCATAAATCAATACTTTTGCATTTTCTAAAAGTCACACAAATTCTCATTTCGTACGTAACATTCTTTGTACAGTTTGAGATTAAAAAAAAATTATATCAACAGCAAGTTAAATTTGTAATAACTGGCATAATAGATATGATCACTAAATATAAGATGGTCGAAAATGGATTTTATCATTATCTGTTTTAAGGTAGGGTGGCGACATTCGTAAGAGATGCCGTGAACATTTTGGCTAATGCTTACCAGAAATCGAACTATGGAAACTACATGGCACCTAAACCTGGCTGCAATTTGGGAAGAGTAATCTACACCTTGCAGGGCAGAAGAGTGGTCGGTGTTAATGCTTGGAACCTGAAAGTTCCAGATTTCGAGGTCTGTCTGGAGACCAGCGAGTTTGACTGAAGTGTTTCAGTCATTACCAGCCTCACCAGCTGAAAGCTGAGACAGTACACGAAAAACGGACAAGACCGCTTTCTTTCAGATCCTTTCCAATGAATCATTTTCAATTAGCATATTACTCGACGCCATTAAGTCTTATGCAGTTGAAAAAACATCAGTTCGTAACTCAAGTATCAATCGTGAACCGGATGGCTTTTGAGTTCGAAGAAGGCAAACACAAGTACTGTTAAATGAGTGGATGTTACTAGGTTTTTTAAAGATATGAAGTGATGTTCCAGTAGAACCCATAACAGTATTATTTCGACCATTTTTATCTAACATTACAACACCCCAGAATTCAGTTTTAAAAAGAAATGTGATCAGAAAGCACTGTGAGAATGATGACGTCCTTAATAATTTCATATCGTTTTGTAGTCACTACTCTTAAATAAAGTGCACTAGCAATAGAAAAATGTGAAATCTACAACATTAACACAAAGTTTCAAAAGTAAGTGGATATCGCGACAAAAATTAAACAAAGAGTAGCGACCACTAAACAATGTATTACAAACAATCATGAAAGAAGAGTGCATAAATACACACGTATATCGAAAACGGAATACAAGAAATTTTCAAGTAATTTAATTATCCAGCTTTTACAGCTGAAGTTGTACAATCATGAGGAAAGAATTCCATATTTTGAGAAGTTACATGTTGTGAAATAATAAACAGACAGTGTTAATTTTTGTTTCAAGACGTCAAAATCTCTATACCTAATCACCATTTTCCATGACTTTAATGCTGGTACGGACTGCGGCATTGAAAACTTCCACGCCATATTCTTTATGGACTTTACTGTAGTTTCTGTTTACACACCGAACAATATAACGAACTTCCTGGCTAATTTGAGTGAGGTCATCCCGCTGTGTTATTCTTAACTATTTAATTACATAGATTTCAGTCAGCACAACAATAAATAACAATTATGTTTACAGTTTATAGCGACATGGTTCGACTCGCATGAGTCATCTTCAGGCTATGATTATAACTAGTTCTATAAACTGTAAACATAACCGTTATTTATTGTTGTGATGACTGAAATCTATATAATTAAATTCCTGGCTAATGTCACTGAGAATTTTATATAACACTTGTGTCATAACTGATTTATCCGTCTTTTTGAAGTTTTGTCAGTATCTGCTGTACTGTCTACTTTAATCCAGTGTTTTTACCTCTATTTACCGAATGCAGAATATCTAATAAGGTTCTTTAAGCCGAAATTCATATTCATGTGCCCCAACAATTTTGTTGTACATTTAATTTTCCCATAGTAATTTTAAGTGCCGAGAATTTGCGACGGTGAGGGTTCATCCTGTGGGCTTGTGGACTATGAAAGCTTGTGCCTAACGGACGTATAGCAGCACTGCACAGAAGATTATTCTTTCAATTTTCAGGGCAGAATAAATTTTTAACATGACAGTAAATAAAGTCAGTGTGTTTCTCACGAAATTGCGTGTCATAATAAAAACACCTTCTGAGAAAATATTTGATAAATTTTTCTGCTTTTATGAAAAGCAACGTTCTGTTTTTATGAAAAGTAACCTTCTCTCATAACTGCTATTCAGTTGCATTTGTCTGAACTAGCATTATAATATAATGGTTCGCTGTGGGAATTCTTCCTCATTTTAGACAGAATTAGTGCAATTTTCAATCACAGAGAGTGAAGCTTTACGTCCTGCTGTTGCCAAGTCGGTCGTAATTTGATAAAACCTGGTGATTTATACCTACGAAGATCTCAAGCACAGTAGAAAGTTCAACAATAACATAGGCTAATGGCCGATAAGCGTGTGCGGTTTTACTCAGTTATGCCATGCAAATATTACAGCAAGCGGATGATTTATTTGTGGCATATATCACGTTTTATCACTACCAGTCTTACTCCTCTATGAACTGTGACGACTGTCATTAACATTTCTCTTAGCAGAGAGTACTAGCTCTGAAAGAATTAAAAGACGAAAAAATAAAATGTATTTACAAAACATTGCTAAAAATAAAATATACAGCGTAGTCAAAATCTTTTATATACCAACTGATGTACAATAGAGTTGCTTTGAAAGTATATTAAAATTTACATCAAAACATCTCCTACATGTTTCGGTTTAATCACCATCATCAGAGAGCGTATTGTTTAAGCTTTGTTAAAGTTATAGTTATTAAAATAATCAGTTAAAATATATCGTCGTGGTTGGTTCGGTGTTATGGCTGCAGCCACACCACCGAACCAACCACGACGATGTATTTTAACTGATTATTTTAATAACTATAACTTTAACAAAGCTCAAATAATACGCTCTCTGATGATGGTGATTAAACCGAAACATGTAGGAGCTGTTTTGATGTAAATTTTTATATAATTCATAGCAACTCTATTGTACATAATTTGATACATAAAAGACTTTTATAGCATCAAGATGCACGGTACAACTGAGAAAATACAGCGCAGTGTTTAATGTCCCAAGAAAATAAATATGTTATATAATCCCTTAGAAAATCAAATATATTGAAAAAATAGAGAAGATAAGTTAACCTCAAAGGACTATAGGCGGCAAATGATATTATTATGAACTTGCCGCTTAATACACTGACAAAGTAGAACTGCTGTAGATAGGTACAAGACGAAGAACAATTGTGAAGGATTGGAAGAACAATAAGCGATAAGCCAGAAAGAAATGAAAGTGCCCATTTTTTATGATACATCGCAGTACATCTGAAGTGAATGAGGAAAAGCCGGGAATGGTTCCAACCCTGAGTCACTGGAATAATAACAACACAGTTACCGACACTGTTAACTGTAAATATACACACGATTATACAGACTTCATTTTTATGACTTATTCTTCGATTCAAGTAAACTGCAGATAAAGTTATAAAGCTGTTCTGGAAGAAAGCCGGACTGCTAGAAAATAACAAAGAATTGCGTTCAGATAAAAGAGAGCGTAGGGAAGAATTTTAAAGAGTGACTTCTCGTCCATTCACTGTGAATAGCCCGAGATTCCCACGCCCCCCACCCCCATCCCCATTCTTGCTATATTTCTCAGAGATTCCCAGCAAAAATCCATTCCCCTTTCTCCCTAGTATCAAAGAATCCGATTCCTTTCTATTGGCCCATATCACTTTAGCTTTCTCCAGGGAACCTCTACGAACACTCAGAAACAACCCCACATTTTTCTACGCCAAACTCATGTCAGTTTATGATACAGCAGCTGTTACTGCGGTTCGTATTTCAGGACGAATTTTTCAGCCCATCTCATACTCTCAATGATTTGTATCTGCGCAAAAGCGTGTTAATATTTTATTGCAAGTCCCTGTCAGGCAGCATCTTTTCGAACTATTATTTGTTTCAGAATTATATTCGGCTACTAAAGGTTCTTGGTAAATGACTAACGTGACGCACAATTTTTATGTATTTATTTTTATTTTTAACTCTCTACATGTTTCGAACACATTGTGCTAATCATCAGGAGAGACACAGAGTGACAGCTACCAGAGGATGTATTGACATAATTTGTCTCTCCTTATGATTAGCACAATGTGTTCGAAACATGTAGAGAGTTAAAAGTATAAATACACACATAAAAATTGTGCGTCACGTTGGTCATTTACCAAGAATCATTACATGATGCACGGTCAACAAAATATAAAATTCGGCTACTAAAGTGTAACACTTGGCACTTCACTGTGCCCCCTCGTCTCTGTAATTAGAAAATTTCTCTTTCTTGCGAGTGCAATTTAAGTTAAAACGAACAGCCAAGTTCAGCCAATTCTCACGAAATTCTTGGCCACAAAGGAAGTTCTGAAACCCCCTCCCGAGGAGTAATTGCAATTTTTTGGAAGAAGAAACCATGGCTAATTTTAAATTTCTTCCTGGAAAATACTGCTCATCCCATGCAGATTAATTTAAAATAGTGAAAATCATTTAAACATGCATATGACTTTTGTGATCTAGTTGGGGTTTTCTAAACTCTAAATTCCACTTCATCTCCAGCTACTTTTAATATACAGGGCGTTTCATAATGTTCTCCGTGATTACAAACATTTATAACAAGAAAACCAAAGAACCTACCTTAATGGGATTTTTCGCAGCCAAAGGAAAACTGAAAAAGTTTTTTTTTGACAACTAGAGATGTTCGATGTGTGCACCACGGGTGACTTGAATATCGTATCGATGTGTGCTGTGTCACCCGTGGTGCACATATAGAACATCTCTAGTTGTCAAAAAAAAACTGTTTCAGTTTTCCTGTGGCTGTGAAAAATTCCATTAAAGTAGGTCCTTTGGTTTTCTTGTTATAAATGTTTGTAATCACGGAGAACATTATGAAACGCCCTGTATATCACTACAGTGCTAAAAGCGTATGACGGTATCTAGACAAGAACAAATCTAATGCAGTTTTCGATCGTGACGTGGCCCAATAGGCACAACCAACACGACGCTTCGAAAATTGTATCTTTTTTAAGTCCTCAGTTAAAGGAAGATATCGGGAATTTCTGTTGGTTGGGCCTTTAGAAAAAAGCAGTTCTCAGTCCAGCACTTAACTACGCCGCGTCGGATGACAAACCAAACATCAAATTTTATCAAGAGGAAATAGCCTAATGTAAAATTTGAAACTAAAATAATGTATCTATTATTACTTGTTGACAAAACCAGATCCTAAGCTCATACATAGAGATAGTTTAACTTGCTGAAGTTGGGCAGAAAACGACAAAAGTTCCTTCTAACAGAGGCGACTGAGTATTTTCCCTCCCCAAACCTCTTCTGTGCTGAGGAAGGAAAGAGGTCCAGCTTCAGAAACACTGGGTTACTGTATCCTTACTGGGACACAAGATTATGAACCAATTCCAGAAGTTAAATAGTTTTAAATAATTGCATAACACACAAAAGTCAGAAACACGTGGAAATGAAAAATAAAACTCGTATTATATGATCTTAAGAGTCATTATGGTTTGTCAGCAACTTACTTGATCACCATCTGTTACGAATATGGACACTAGACTGCAGACTACCTGCAAAAGGTACATGATAATCCAAGGATTTATTAACTCTGTCTTCCTCAGAGTACGATGGTGCAATCAAAACGGGGCTCATATATTAAGCTTTTCTGAATAAACTATTATGCTTTTCCTTTACCATCCTTTCAGATTCACTTTACATATCTCTTGTCTTTTTGTTATGCAAAATATAAAGTCAAATTTGTAATTAATAGGGCGACGCAATACAACCAAATTTCAAATATTTATTTATATATATATATTAATTTGGGTGACAATTTTTTTTTCTGTAAAAGTGAAAATGAAGTGTAATTAACTGCCAGCGGTAGTGCAGTATACAACAACTAACGTAAGGAAAGTCTATGGACTACTGATGTCTTTTCAGTGCCGAGAAGACAATGATTCGTGAGAAACAGATCAGCCTGTCAGTAAGGATATCAACTATAGTCGTTACCATACATGAAGATTTCAACACGAAAAGAAACGAACAACGCAAATGGATCTAAGATATGACCCGTTTCTTCGTTTCACTCACGATACATGCGACAGTGCTTTACAGTCGTCGTATCACGTTACCGAACAACGGAGATTTCCATGCCATGGTGCACCAGACCTGTTTTTACCTAATTAACGCAAAAATACATAATAAAAGGGCGCGTTTATACTACAGCTTATTGAATTTTGAATATGCCTGCAATTACAAACCAATATACGAGTAAGAAACTGAAGTTAGCAGTCAGCAGTTACAGATAGCCCGCAGCTTCTAGGAGATTCATGTTAAGGACTCGATGTAGGTAGCTACCTACCGCGGCTCATCTGTTATTCCTACTGCACAGCAAGGCTCAGTTCAGTTGATTACGTGTACTGGATAGAGAGGGGAAGTTACTGCATGCTTCTTATTTTAAATTTTACTAGCGCGTGTACTACCCGCAAAATTTATCCCAGAATTTTAAATGAGAAAACTTTAGAGATCTCTGCCACCTAATTTTTAATACGCAAATCCTTGACGCATCTCATAGTTGATGAAGCTTTTTTTATCGGTTTCACGTTAAAATGCACTTAGCGAAATACAATAAACTTGTCCGAAACTGGGCTGATATGGAACAGGTTACAGAGAAGTGAATGTGTATAAGAGTTATGAAATAAAGACGTAAGGTTTCATTGCCAGAACAAAATGGAGCTGATTCTTATACGCTTAATACACGCTGCTTTTTGTTGAGTTATAGGAAATTCGTTACGCATGAAACGACACAACACGGCGTGAAAAAAACAAAATCCTCAGTAATTAACTTGGCATTTAATTAACTTAAGAGAAGTTCGTACTTAAAGGAGAACTCTACATTCAGTACTCGGGCGACATAAAATTTCATCAGCATCAAATTTGTCTTTCGAATGTGACCTTCTTAGCGATTAGCGTAAGGCAGAGTAGTTTAAATTTCCTGCAGTCGACCTCGATCGTTACCTTTACAGCCACAATTAAAACGGCTAAAATTATCTGCCTGTGACTTATGTATATAAACAGAAAAAAACAATGGGAAGCTCAAATAAACACAACTATGCAACAATGCTGATATTAAATATAAATCCGACAATAAACACCACCAAAAGTGGCTGTAATTAGAACAGATACGTGTCAGTGTGTTAAAACACATCAGGTGCAATAATAATAATAATAATAATAATAATAATAATTTAAGGCACTATTTCATAATCAGCAGGTAAATTGTTTTCAAAATTGTGGTCGACAGCACCGAGTACATTAGCAGGTCCTAAGACCAGTAATATGGACAAAGTTATAGCAGGTACTAACATCATTTGAACAATGTTATAATTTAAATATCTAGGGAAGAAAACAAGACAAAATTACATTTAAGAATGCAGACAAATAGTGCTTGCTATATTTTATTTTACAGTCTCCTTAAAATTTTATAACATACCGTGGTGTAAATTTCGCCAGTTGTTTTGTGTGATTCCAAAATATGTCCTTTCACTTTGCTGTAAAATCTTACATTTTATGTATCTGAAAGCATGAGGTAAAAAAAGGATTGAGGCGTAATAAATGAAGCTGGAAACAAATAGAAGATATATTACACGAAGTATTTCATACATCACCTAGGACTACTAAATCAAAACGTAATTTTCCTCGAAATTAAGTAAAACAGAAATTTAAACGTACTTTTGAAAGATAAAACACATGATATGCAGCCGCTTAGAAGACCCACTACGAAATGGGACGGTAATAAAATTAACGTTGGAGAGTTAAGCAGTGAGGATCGGTTAGATGAAAGCGGTGTAATTCCTGGGTACTACAGGCGTCGAGATCAACATAATTGCCAGAATATTCCTTTACTATTTGCTTAGTTAGATTTGCCTGATAATTTATTTAACGACACTGTCTTAGATTCATATATTAAGTAGCATAAACCGGCAGGAAAAATTTGGAAGAATGTGAAAAAGATTTATCATGGCTTGTTCTGTCTTAAAAACCAGCTTTTATGTTTAAAAAAGATCAGGAATTTGGCACAAAAAGAAGTGTAGAAATGGATACTTGTAATATGTAAGCTTGCTGACAGCATGAAAATGTGCTTAACTAAAATGTCAAAACCTGTAACACGAGAAGTGCGTGTTGGCTATGCATCAGTGAGACATATTTCAAGCATCTAAAGCTGAAAGGCAGTGCGGAAGAAAACGGGAACTCTCAATCAGCTTACAAAGATTTTGGGCAGGGAAATCGAACCTGAAACTTTAAGATGGCGAATGCTAACCACTCACACGTCAATATATATATATATATATATATATATATATATTTTTTTTTCTGCTAAACTTGTTGGCCAGTCTGACAATTCCTACGCACTTTTCAATGCTAAATAGTCATTTATGATACAGTTTATAGACTTAACTATGCCCTTTCATTGGAAATGGGCAGTAATTACGAATACGAGTGTCGCTTTCCAAGTATGAAAAAGCACTGCATTCGCTTTACTCTAAATATTATAGGATTTTTGCAAGTGCCCCTCAGACTGGAAAACGGTGTTCATTAATTGGCTGCGATCAGAATGACTTGTTTATTGCGTATTCATTACATTCTAACGGTGGCATAAGATCAAATAACGTTGTTTAATCCTGTGAAATGTGACAGATTTACAACGCTCTGCTGAATGGTTATGCCTAACACGCTCCGAATGTTTATGTTCCCGCTACCAAATCTTGTCCCGGAAACCTGTTATTCTGACTGTGATTTACTGTGTTTGACTTTAGTTTTTCTCAGCATCTCTGGGAAAGTGCCGGTATACTATATTATATGGGACCAAAATCGCTTGTGTTCACATTCTTTCCAAAATGTTTCCATTATTCGACGCCACAAAATATGAAGAATTTAAAGTGACATCAAATACACAAGAAAAAGACAGGAATTGTTCGTATAATGCAATAACGAGGCACGTTCGATTTGAGCACCCTGGACTTTACTCAGCTGAATATACCATTTAATCCACTAGTGTCAAACAATCTGTTATTGTTCACAGTTACAGATAAGTTATATAGAATATTATTACTATTAGCGTGCTAGTATATATTTTTAAATAACTTATTAGCATAAGTTAATTTTCTCTATTTCGAATTCTTAGCCCATTCATGACCTTCTTCTTCTTCGCATACACCTCAGATGCAATGCAGCCTAGAGGCTTATTGTGCAACCCTGGGTCCCCCTAATTTAGACGTTACCGCTTCCGTCACCAGGTGCCCCCCCCCC
>JGI20166J26741_11732806_pt1 | contig 10627 bp, 7 predicted proteins | sample TergutCu122P5_FD_26741 | JGI IMG/M metagenome (IMG submission 26741) | reverse complement strand
TGTCTCTCGGCCTCAGGAACATCACCATCGGGCCCAGCGCCCCGGCGTTCTTCTCCGAGACAGTGCTGAACACCCTCGTGGAGACCTGTGCCCTCCGCCTGACCGATACCCCCGAGGCGGATCTGGCCCGGATCCTGGAAGGCAAATAATTTGTTTCCGGCCAGGTTTCTATTTGTGCTCCTGTGGGTTTATCATTTGCCCGATGCCGAACGGCGTAGCTGCGACAAAACAGGCGTTAAGAATACGCCCCCCACATCATGTGACCGCACTTTTTTCATGCGAAACATGTGGTGGGGGGTGTTTTTTTCATGTCCTTCATAACTATATTTTTACAATAAATATAGTCATGAACAATCGCGATATCAGGGAGCTTTATATATGATGAACAAGATTTACATAATATTTGAAAATTCGACAAAATATCCATAAATATTACAAAAATATCCTTGACAAACTCCCAAAAAGTGCTATTATTGAAATATAGATTCCATAAAAACAGGGCGGCCTGTCAAGGGCTGCTTGACGGGCCGTCTTATTTTTAACCGCATACGCCCTGCGCGAGGGCGGAGGTCATAAATTTCTTCAGATCGCGGTACAGTTCTATATAGTCGACCGGCGGTTTTGTACCTGCGTATTCATGCATACGGATGTCGTTGTTGCCGAGCACAAAGAACATCAGGAGCGTGGCGACCATCCTGGTGTCTGAGGGGGGGATGACGCCTATATCGATCAAATGATCAAACGCGGTCTGCATCCGTGTGATGCCGTACTCAAAAAAGAGCTCAAAGGCACATTTGCGCGCGGGGATGTTGCTGTGCTGTTCCTTGACCGTGATGGACATGCTAAAATAGGCCATGGGATTGAGCGTCTCTATAAACTCCGTGTTAAAGATATTGTCCATGAGTTCTGCCAAAGAAGCCGCCGTCCGGCTCGTCTGGAGCATCCGGTCAAAATATTGTTTATACCCGGCCTCAAAACGGGCCAGGACATCTTCCAGTAAAATATCTTTGCTTTTATAATAATAATAGATCGTGCTCGTTTGGATGCCTGCGGTCTTGGCGATATCCCGCATGGACACGGCGCCAAATCCCCTGAGCGCGATGAGTTTTGTAGCCTCCCCTAAGATCCTGTGTTTTGTCTCGCTGTCATAGCCATAGCCGGGGACTTTCCGCTTGCTCATCTGCTTGTTCCTCTCTTATGGTTAGTTTTTGCATTTGTTATGTCATAAGTTGATTCATGAATCAGATTATATGCTCTTTTTTGGGTCTGTCAACGTGTTGGCAAACATTCATACAATTTGTCGAGCATTCAAAAAAATACTAAGAGTAAACCTTTGTCAAACTATGTAGGATATTCGCAAATATAGAAAAATGTGCGCAGCAATTACAAAAATTCCCCTCAAAATTCTATCGAACGTTCGATATGAGCATTCGAAAAATTACTGTGAGTAAACTCCTGTCGACCGTTGTCGAATAGGCGCGGAAGTGACAAAATATTCGTAAAAATTACAATATTCCCCTTGACATTCTATCGAACGTTCGATGCAATAAAAGAAAAATGCCTCCGTCAATTTAGATGACGAATGTGAGAGTAGAGATAGATAGTTTGTATATTTTGTGCTATGCGGGAATGAGACCGCAAACAAAGGAGGCCATATCGTGAAGAGTAAATATTTCTATTTCGTGTTTCAGGAGTCCCGTTCCGACCCCGATTTGTGCGACTACGTCACATACGGCATCAAAGTGGCGCCGGATGACGACCGCTCCGTCTGCTGCGACAGTATCTCCGATGTCTCCCTGTCCGAACCGGCGCTGGCGGCGCTTGTGCGGCGCTGCAATGAGCTCGAGCTCAGCCCGATCCACCTGCGGGATGTGGTGGAGGACTTTTTGGCGCGATGAGCGCCCCCGCGCGGCGGACAATAAAAAGAAAGAGGCGGATCGGTGACAATATTGAAAATTATGACAAGAGAGAGCCCCCAAAAGGGCTCTCTCTTTTTGCAAAAAGCCTATTGACAGAAGAAACAAACGATATTATTATTTAACATTGTTAGATATTTGCGGGGAGGTGGCACCGTGACGGACTATTCCGAACTTGCCAGACAGTTCATTCGCACCTCACATCAGATGCGCAAGTTCGGCCCTCAGAAAAAGATCAATGAGACAATGCACGGAGAGATTTTTATGGTCATGTTTCTCTCGGAGAAACGCGACAGCGTCTTGCCTTCCGAGATCAGCGGCGCGATGGACATCAGCTCCGCCCGTGTCGCCGCGGTGCTGAACAGTTTGGAGGGGAAAGGGCTGGTCACCCGGGAAATCGACCGGAACGACCGCCGGCGGATTCTGGTCAAACTGACTCCGGCGGGGCGGGAACAGGCGGAGGAATACGACCGGATGTCCCTGAGCAGCGCGGCGCACATGCTGGAGCTCCTCGGAGAGGAGGACGCGAAAGAGCTTCTGCGCATCCTGAAAAAACTCGCGGACGCCGCGCGGGAGTGCCCGTGTACGGATTGTAAATAACGTCATTCGCAAGGAGAGCAGCGTATGTTCAAAATTTTCAAGTACCTAAAACCAAAAGAGGGGCTCATGGCCGCGGTCAGCCTCGGCTTTATCGTGTGCCAGGTCTGGCTCACGCTGAAAATGCCGGACTATATGGCCAAGATCACCACCCTGGTGATCACGCCGGGTAGCGCCATGGGCGACATCTGGACGCAGGGCGGATATATGCTCCTCTGCGCCCTTGGCAGTCTCGCCGCATCGGTGGCCGTGGGATTTTTCGCGGCCCGCATCGCGGCGGGCTTCGCCCAGCGGCTGCGCGGCATGCTGTTCAGCAAGGTGGACTCCTTCTCCATGGCGGAGATCAACCGCTTTTCCACGCCCAGCCTGATCACCCGCTCGACCAACGACATCACCCAGGTTCAGATCATGGTGGTCATGGGGCTGCAGGTGATGTTCACGGCGCCGGTCATGGCTGTGTGGGCAGTGATCAAAATCGCGGGCAAAGGTATGGAGTGGACCATGGCGACCGGGGTCGCCGTGCTCATCATTGTCATAGGAATGGTGATCGCCCTGATCTTCGTCATGCCGAAATTCCGCAGAATGCAGGGCTTGATTGACAACTTGAATAACGTGACCCGGGAGAACCTGACCGGGCTGCGCGTGGTGCGCGCCTACAACGCCGAGGCCTACCAGGAAGTGAAGTTCGAGAAGGCCAACGAGGAACTGACCGGGACGTATCTCTTTACCACCCGCGCTTTTGCCTTTATGATGCCGATGATGAACTTTTTTATGTCCGGTCTGGCTTTGGCAATTTATTGGATCGGCGCGTATTTGCTCAAAAACGCGGCTTCCCTGGACGCCATGAAGACCACCTTCGCGAACATGATGGTGTTCACGCAGTACGCCATGCAGGTCGTCATGGCCTTTATGATGCTGGTCATGATGTTTGTCTTTCTGCCCAGGGCGCTTGTGGCAGCGCGGCGGATTGACGAGGTGCTGGAGACCAAGCCCACCATCCGGGACGGGAGCCGGACAGAGGGAGAGCCGGGCGTTGTGGGCGAAGTGGAGTTCAAAAATGTCGGCTTCAAATACCCCGACGCGGAGGGCTATGTGCTCAAAGACGTCAGTTTCAAGGCGAAGAGAGGTGAGACTGTGGCCTTTATCGGCTCCACCGGCAGCGGCAAGAGCACACTGATCAATCTGGTGCCCCGTTTCTTTGACGCCACGGAGGGGGAGGTGCTGATCGACGGGGTGGACGTAAAGGAGTACGCCCAGGACGCCCTGCACAACAAGATCGGCTATGTGCCCCAGAAGGCGGTGCTGTTCCAGGACTCGGTCGCCGCCAACGTGGCCTACGGGGAGAACGGCAGAGAACCCACCACAGAGGAGCAAATTAAAAAGGCGGTCGCCATCGCCCAGGGCGCCGACTTTGTGGAGGAGATGGAGGGCCAATACGGCGCGGACGTCGCTCAGGGCGGCACAAACCTCTCCGGCGGGCAGAAGCAGCGTATCGCCATCGCCCGCGCGGTCTGCCGGGAGCCGGAGATCTACATCTTCGACGACAGTTTCTCGGCCCTGGACTACAAGACGGATCGCGTCCTGCGCAGCGCCCTGAAAAAAGAGTGCGCCGGCGTCACCAGCCTGATCGTGGCCCAGCGCATCGGCACCATCATGGACGCGGATCGGATCGTTGTCCTGGACGAAGGCGGCGTCGTCGGCGTGGGGACGCACAAAGAGCTGCTCAACACCTGCGCGGTCTATAAAGAGATCGCGCTGTCCCAGCTCAACGAGGAGGAACTTGTGTCATGAGTGAGAGACCGAATACAAATACGGCGCAAAGCAGGCCCGCGTACACGGGCGGGCGCCCCGGCGGAAGGCATGGCCCCATGGGCGGGCATGGCCCCATGGGCGGTATGCGCGGCGGCCCGGTGGAAAAAGCAAAGGATTTTAAAGGGACATGGGTCAAGCTGATTCGCTACTGCAAGGCCTATCTCCCCGTGATCGTCATCGCGCTTGCCGCGGCGGCTGGCGGCGCGGTGCTGTCGGTCATCGGCCCGAACAGAATCGGAGATATGGTCGATGAGATTCAAAAGATTTTTACGCCGCTTGGGATTGACCTGGGCAAGGTGGCGGCTATCGCGTGGGGGCTGGTGGGCATTTATGCGGGCGCGATGCTTTTGAACATGACGCAGGGTTACATCATGGCCACCGTGACCCAGCGGGTTTCCCAGTCCCTGCGCACGGATATCTCCCAAAAGATCAACCGGCTGCCCTTCAAATACTTTGACGGCACCAGCACCGGCGATGTGATGAGCCGCGTGACCAACGACGTGGACGCCGTCAGCCAGGGCAACCAGAGCGTCAGCACGCTGCTCTCCGCCGTGGCGATGTTTGTCGGCTCGATCGCCATGATGTTCTATAACAATTGGATCATGGCGCTGACCGCCATCGGGGCGAGCCTCATCGGGTTCGGCCTGATGATGCTGATCATCAAGCAGTCGCAGAAATACTTTGCCGCCCAGCAGGACGGGCTCGGCCAGGTCAACGGCCACGTGGAGGAGATCTATACCAACCACAATGTCGTGAAGATCTATAACGGCAGCAGAAAGGCCAAGGAGACCTTCGAGGACATCAACGGCTATCTCTACCGCAGCGCGTGGAAATCCCAGTTTTTCTCCGGGCTGATGATGCCCCTTATGCAGTTCGTCGGCAATTTCGGCTATGTGGCCGTCTGCGTGGTGGGCGCGGCCCTGGTGCTGAACGGCACAATCCAAATCGGCGTCATCGCGGCGTTTATGATCTATGTCCGGCTGTTCACGCAGCCCCTCTCCCAGTTTGCCCAGGCCGCGAACAATTTGCAGCGGACGGCGGCGGGCGGCGAGCGCGTCTTTGAGTTCCTGGAGGAGCCGGAGCTCAGCGACGAGAGCCAGAAGACAAAAGCGCTCGAGGACATCCGGGGCAGGGTCGAGTTTCAGCATGTGAAGCTTGGTTATGTGCCGGAGCGGACGATCATCCACAATTTCTCCGCCAAAGTCGAACCGGGACAAAAAATTGCCATCGTCGGCCCCACCGGCGCGGGCAAGACCACGATGGTCAACCTCTTGATGCGGTTCTATGAGCTGGACGGCGGCAACATCCTGATCGACGGCACGCCGACCACGGAAGTGCGGCGCGAGAACGTGCACGAACAGTTTGGCATGGTGCTCCAGGACGCCTGGCTGTTTGAGGGCACGATCAAGGAGAACATTGTCTATTCCAAAGTGGGCGTCACGGACGAGGAAGTGAAAAACGCCTGCAGGACAGTGGGCCTGCACCATTTCATCACGACCCTGCCGGAGGGTTACGACACCGTCTTGAACGACAAGGCCAGCCTGTCCGAGGGGCAGAAACAGCTTGTCACCATCGCCCGGGCCATGATCCAGAACGCGCCGCTGCTCATTTTGGACGAGGCGACCAGCTCCGTGGACACCCGCACCGAGCGGATCGTCCAGGAGGCGATGGATCGGCTCACCCGGGGACGAACCTCCTTTGTGATCGCCCACCGGCTCAGCACGATCAAAAACGCCGATCTCATTCTGGTCATGCGTGACGGCGACATCGTCGAGAGCGGCAGCCACGCGGAGCTTCTGGCGCAGGGCGGCTTCTACGCCGAGCTCTATAACAGTCAGTTCGAAGAGGCGTCGTAGGGGGCGCGCACCCGCACCCGAACCGCCTAGGATACCCGATACACCCGCGCCTCATAGGGCCGCAGGGGAGTTGACGCCCCCTCATAATTGCAAGTCAGCAGCTCCGCTCCCGGCGGAGCTGTATTTTTGCGCTCCGCCGCGCCCAGATTTGCCTCCACATAGAAGCCGCCGCCGTCCGGCAGGCGCCGCGTATAGCACAGCAGTGTCCTGTCACGGGGCCGCAAAAACCGGAGCTCTCCATAAATCAAGGCCTGCTCGGAGCGGCGCAGCGCGATCAAATCCTGATAAAACCGCCACACAGAACCGGCGCTGTGTCGCTGGTTCTCTATTTTCTCCCAGTCCAAAGGCGCGCGGGCGTGGTCGCGGGTTCCGGCCAGCACTTTGCGGAAGGCGTCGTCGGGCGGCATGGTCTTTATAAGCTCCGCATACAGCCCCAGACTCTCCACATCCCGCAGCTGGCCGATCGAGGTAAAAGCCACATTTTGCGCGCCCATCTCGTCCCCCTGAAAGAGGAAGGGCGTGCCCCGGAGGGTCAGCTGCAATATCGCCAGCAGTTTTGCCAGAACCTCGGCATACGTCCCCCCGGGGTCGATTTTGGAGATCATCCGGGGGTTGTCGTGGTTGTTGAAAAAGAGGGTGTTCCAGCCGTGCCCCTTGTCCGCGTTCAGATGGCTCATATAGAAGCGCTTGAGGTAAGCCGGATCGTAGCGGTAGTCGTCAAAGCGGCTGTGGCCGGGGGTCTCCAGATGGTCGAAGCTGAAGATCAGGTCGAGCTCCTCACGGTAACTGTCCGTCAGCAGCCGCCCCATTTGGACGCCGACGCCCGGTGTCTCCCCTACGGAAAAGGCGCCGTAGGGGGCAAACGCCTCTTTCCGCAGTTCTCTCAAAAACTCGTGCAGCCTCGGGCCGTAGAAGTAGCGCTCGACGCCGGTATAACCCATCAGCGCGCCGATGAAGGGGTCGCCGTCCGGCAGGCCGGGCGCTTTGGAGATGTAGTTGATGACATCCAGCCGGAAGCCGTCCACGCCCTTTTCGAGCCAGTGCCGTACCATTTTATGGATTTCCGCCCGCAGCGCCGGATTTTCCCAATTTAAGTCCGGCTGCTTCTTGGAGAAGAGATGCAGCGCCCAGATCCCCTGTTCGGGGTAGTAATTCCAGGCCGGGCCGCTGAAAAACGAAGTCCAGTTGTTGGGCGGCGTTTCGGGATCCCCCTCGCGGAAGAAATAGAAATCCCGGTACGGCGAAGCTTTGTCCCGCAGCGCGGCCTGAAACCAAACATGCTCGTCCGACGTGTGGTTGACCACCAAGTCCATGACCAGCCGCATTCCCCGCGCGTGTAAACCCGCGATGAGGGCATCCATCCCGTCCATGGTTCCGAAGTCCGGCAGAATTTTGTAGTAATCCCGGATATCATAGCCGTTGTCGTCGTTCGGGGAGTCGTAGACCGGCGACAGCCACACCGCGTCCACGCCTAAATCCTTTAAGTAATCGAGCTTTTCCAAAATACCGCCCAGGTCTCCTCCATGGAAACTCCGGGGATAGATCTGATAGAAGACGGCCTCCTTCCACCAGGCCGGCTCAAAGGGCGCGGCCGTCTCACGCGGCCTATCCGGCTCGGAGTTGAGCAGCGCCAGCACCGCGTCGAAGAAATCCGGACTGATATGTTTCCAGGCGAGGCGTTTCACCGCGCCCAGGCTCAGATTTCCCACGAGGGGGTTGTCGATGAGCCACGCGGGCTGGTCGAGCTGCAAAAGCAGCCGGTCAGCGATGTCCCGCCCCACCGGGTGGGCGCAGACGTCACGGAGTTTCGTTTTCAGCGTCAGCATCTTTCAGTTCCCCCCGCGCGCGCAGGTCGGCCAAAATCCGCGCGTGCATTTTGCTGTCGATCCTGTATTTGCTCCGGTAGATGAGGTAACTGACCACGATGAGGATCAGCGGGAAAATCAGCATGGCGATTTTCATGAGCAGCAATCCGCTCGCCGGCACATTGGCGACCGGATTTTCGGTTCCCCCGGCGTCTTTGATGCCGGAGAGAATAACCACCGCTCCCACAATACCGCTGGCAATGGCCCCGCCGATCTTGTTGATAAAGGGCTGGAGGGAGAAGGTGATGCTGTCATTGCGCTTGCCAAGTTTCCAGTGCCCGTAGTCCACGGTGTCGGCCAGAAACATGAGCATGAGCAGCTGGATGAAACTCTGCCCGACGAAGATCAGAATTCCCGCGATGCCGATGAAGAGCATCGTACCCGTCGGCGCGAAAAAGAAGACAATGTAGCCCGCGACAATCAGAGCGATCGCGGCGGTATAGAGCGTTTTTCGGGAAAAACGCTTGCTGAAGAGGGGGAACACGGCCAGCGCCGTGATCTGTGAGACGCCGAGGATCACGGCGAAGATCGGATACATGTTTTCGTCGCCGTAGACGTATTTGAAATAGTATAGGCCAAAGGAGGTCGTGGTGACATAGCCGATCATGAACAGCGACATGGAGATGGCCGTAAAAAGGAGCTGATCGTTTTTGAAGATGACGCGCACCATCTCCTTGAGCCCGGTCGAATGCCGCTTTTCTGTGACGAGCCCGCTCTCCTTGACGCCGAAGAGGGTGACGCACTGCCCGAGAAGCATCACGGTGACAATAATCAGGGCGAAGTAAAAATACCCTTTTTGCAGGCTGCCGAAATGGTCTCCCAGCGCGGTGGTGATGGGCACGATGCCCGCCACGACGAAGAACATTCCAATGTTGGCGAAGATGCGGGCTTTGGAGCCGATCCGCTCCCGCTCCTTTTGATCGACGCTGAGGGAGGGGAGCATGGACCAGTAGCCGATATCATTGGAGGTGTAGGTCATCCCCCAGAACAAATAGAGGAAAGCAAACATCCCGATAAAGGCCCCGCCGGAGAGCCCGAGGTCGGAAAAAAGCAGAACGGTGAATACGGAGCTCAGGACTACGCCGATGGCGATCCAGGGCTTAAACTTACCCCAGCGCGTGTGGGTATTGTCCACGATGACGCCCATCACGGGATCGCTCAGCGCGTCATAGACGCGGGCCACGACCATGATCGCCAAGACCCACCACAGTACGCCGGTGGGCAGGCGGAGGACATCGGTGAGGTAGAACACAAGATACATGCTGACCATGGAGTAGACCATGTCCCGGCCGATGGTGCCCAGGCCGAAAGTCCAGCGGTTGCGCTTGGGCGTTGTCACAGGTGTCATGATACCAACCTCGATTTATATGAATTTTGGTCTGTAGGGAACGGATTTATCCGTTCCCTACGCGGGTGCGATTTTTTCGATTATATATAAATTCGACCCAAAATCGCCGAGTAACCGCGTTTGGTTGTTGCAATAGCTGCCCATGAACTGGTTGTTCAGAGAGATTCCCGCCTCCAACTCATCGCCCCGGCACGCGCAGGTCTCCACGCAGTCTTGGAGGGCGTAGAACCGGTTCGCCGTGCGCAGAAGAAAACCGTTCGGATTCAGCGTCACCGGCAGGATGTGTTTGACCAATCCGCCGAAGCGTTTGACGAAAAGCCGCTGCGGTTTTGTGGAGATCCGATAGACGGCCTCGCGCGCAAGGCCCGGAATCCGGAGCATGTCGGGCCCCTCGCTGACCCCTGCCACCGTCTGAAAAAAGCCGCAGACCGCCTCATCCCCGCCCCGGCACAGCCAGACGCGCTTATTGTCTTTCGGTTGCGGAACACGCGTGAACGCGCCGTATTGCAGCGTCTTCCGGCGCGCCTTGTAAAAGGCGATCTGCTCTTTGATCTCGCGCTTTTCCATAGGAGTCAGAAAACGTAAATCCAATTCATAGCCCAAGATCCCGAAGCAGGCGATGTTAAACCGGGAGCTGAGCGCCGTCTCCCGCAAGGTCTGCTGGTGCGGCGCGTCGGAGACGTGAGCCCCCATGGTGGACTGCGGATAGAGATAGGATAGCCCCTCTTGTATTTTCAGCCGCTCGGCGGGGTCGGTGTCATCCGAGGCCCAGATCTGCGGCGAGAAGCGGAGCATCCCCAGGTCGAAACGGTTGCCGCCGGAAGAGCAGCTCTCCAGGAGAATCTGCGGCCTGGGCCCGAAGACGCGCTCCAGGATGTCATAGAGCCCCAGAATATAGCGGTGAAAAAATTCCCCCTGGCCCGGGATATGGTCTGACCAAAACTCGCTGATGTGCCGATTCATGTCCCATTTGACATAGGAGGCGCCGCACGCGTCCAGCACACGGCCCACATTCTCCACGATGTAGTCGCGCACCGCCGGATTTGTGAGATCCAGCGCCAGCTGATTCCGGCCCAGCGTGGCCTCGCGCCCCGGCTGGCGGACGGCATATTCGGGGTGAGCCCGAAAGAGGTCGCTGCCCTCATTGACCATCTCCGGCTCAACCCAAATCCCAAAGCCGAGCCCCATGCGCCGCAGCTTTTGCGCGAAACGCGGCAGTCCGCGTGGAAATTT
>JGI20166J26741_11732695_pt1 | contig 10627 bp, 3 predicted proteins | sample TergutCu122P5_FD_26741 | JGI IMG/M metagenome (IMG submission 26741) | reverse complement strand
GAGGGAGGGTGGAGGTTGTGGCTTCACTCTCTCAAGGTCGCACAGCTGCTGCGCAGTGCGGCTTGTTTACACACAAATCAGTCCCGGTTATATTTGAACCTCCTTGTACCTATAATAGGCCACGATATTCCATTTCTACATTTTGTCTAATTCGTTATACATTATCATCCCATCATCCCATCATCCCATCATCCCGTCATCCCATCATCCCACACTGTAGTGAATATTCTGAAACTTAAGCTCATCGTTAAAGAACGAACAAATATATAAACAATAAATAATTAGTTCTTGTGGTGTACAAGGACCGTCTCAAGCGATCTGTTAAAACACTTTAAAATGACATCTTCATAAAACACGCAAGCAGTGAACTATGAAACATTTCTGGAAAGACATCTACACTTACGCTAAGTCACTAAAGCAATGACACAGTAACACACACTACCCGTTGCAGCTAGCTGTACATATACTGTTCATCATCACTGTAAACGTTGCAACTACAGTGCAGACTATGGCATACTACATTTCACAGCCATCTGCCGCTGCCATATTCATTTCTTGTTTGTAACTTCTACCAGCGGCGACTGTTAACAAACAAGACATATTAACGAGTGTCAGTTATTTACAGTCACCGGTACTGTCGCCTTAATTTATGGTGGCCTCTGGCCTTCTGAAGAAATGAAAACGGCTGAGAGTCGTGGAGTTCAGTGAGATCAAGCACAGGTAACGGAACGACTGACAGATACACATTTGCTGATGAACATTTGCTATTAATTGCTGTGAAATGTACTGATGTAGTGTTGCAACAGATCATTACTTCTGTGCCGACAGACGGTGTGCAGGATCACTACTTGTCTGGTTGCTTTGTGGTCAGTTCGGATTTGTAATTAACAGACATGCTAGAAGTCAAAGAACTTACTTCCTGGGTAACGGTAGCTCAGTACATAAGTACAACAATTAGCGCGTTCACGCGAATCAGGAACGAAAGTTTTATGACCACCAATAACACCAGACTTCGCTCATTACGTCAGTAGCATCTATCAACTAACCTTCAGTGTGAGGCAGTGTTATATGAGTGGACACAGCACGAAACGGTATTTTATCCATCTATTCTTCCGCCATTTATTTTGTTCCTAAACTTTAGTTGGGAAGAACAATTGAATAGCTGACAGGGAGCAGAGGAAGAAATAGCAGACAAAACGTAAGTCGGAAAATGTGAAAGACAGATAAAACTTCGCAGACTTAAGCGTGAGAAAACGGAAATATAAAATGAGTATTAAAATAATATTAAGGAAATTTGGGTTCATGATGTAAGATGGAGTCGTGTGGCACAATAAAGGAACTATTGGCGAACTACTATAAATAGGGTAACGAAATTTTGGGTTCCACAAAGGCGGAAATTTCTTGAAGGACGAATCTATTAACCACAAAAGTATAATGGACACTTTCACCTTTTCGTTTTTAGTAACGTAAGGTTTCGCAACGTGTCTCTGCTTCTGCCATGACATAAAATATTAAAGCTGTGAAAGCTACTTTGCTGAAGTAACAGTTTGAGCCTCACTGGTAATTAGAGCAACTTTAAAACTGCACATTTTGCCCGTAAAATGTAAGCTGCCGTGCGGGTTTTGCAGGATTTCCAGAACAAACACCCATAATTTCCCTAAACAGCACCACCGAAGTTTTTCTTTTTGAGGTATATATTAAGTTTCATACAAAAATTTAGTTGCACTGCCGCCTCATACCCTTCATGGCTCAAGCGATTAGCTGAAGCCCGTGTCTCTCCGTGTAAGTTTTGTGAAGGACAAAGTGGTATTGGATGAGTTTCCTTTTTCAGAGTGTGGCTATTTCGGGTTTCCTTTGTCAGTAACTTTCACCAGTGCCTTATATTCATCTTCATATTTATTATGCTCTCATCAGATGGACAAGAGGGCGAATTTTGAAAACCTTCAAATAAAGCAATAATTTTTCTAATAACGGGATCACTGAAAAGAATAGTGCCTTCGTATTTTCAGCACTAACAAAGTTAAATAAGAATTTTTGCCTGATCTTTTGTAACTTACAATCAATTTACTGGTTAGACGACCTGCAGAGTGAAGACTACAAGTGGCATGTGACATTTTATTAACGGCCTGCAGTAATTACAAATGATGACAAATGTCTGGTAAGGCACAACAAATCTCAGCGCCAGAGTACTTAAAACACAACATAACATATGGGAGTTCAGTCAGTACTTAGAAATACTTAACTTGCTGCTTATTGTCTCTTAAGACTGCGGGGATCTCCAAGCAGCTTCCTGAAGACATGCAATAAAGTACATTGACAGAGCCTTATATTAAGCCGTAAAGTTATTGCTGTCTAGGTATAGCGAATCTTTATGACCACGGCATCTAACGCGACAAGGAGACATCTTTAATAGTCATACATTGTCCGGAATTTCATCTTGATGTAATATTATCATAAATTATTCATTTTGCGTGTCCGTTACTCACAGTCGTGGAAGACGTAGGTGTAGGTCGGGGATAATATTAAAATGGATCTTCAAGAACTAGGATTGGGGTTGTGAATTGGATGGTCTGGCCAAGAATAGTGACGTGACGAGCTCCTGTGAACTCGGTGATGAACCTTCGGTTTCGACAAAATTCGGGCTATTCCTTGACAAGCTGAGGAAATATTAGCTCTCCAGGAGGAAAATATTCCTTGTAGTCATTTAGTATTTCTAGTCGCACGTTGTAAATTACAGTAATAAGTTTTATATGGTGGTCCATGTCAATGAACATTCGGTCACCACGATTTATTGAAACCGCAGGAACGTTGCTCTCCTCATCATGTTCCTGTATCCTGAGCAAAAGATATTTTAGCTCACACACTCCGCTCCTTTCATTCTCCGCTCGTCTGGGGTGTTAAGCAGCGAAGTTCTGTAGTTTCTTCTCAACGTTTCGGGACAACCTATCGGTCCCATAACATCGGTAAATAACTACCAAACTACTCTGCGTAACATCCCAGAAGGGCCAAGATCTCATTTACACGGAGGCGGAAGCCTGAAATCATGCACTCCGCTCTTTATTGCTCGTACACTTTGGGATCCATTTTAATATTATCCTCAAATCTACCATCAGATGTCTGAAGCACATTGTTTCTTCAGGTTTTCCTACTAAAATGCGGACATTTTTATCCTTCTAATGCTTGCGACATGATCTGCACTTCTAACCCATGGTCCCAGTGTCCAAACGGAGGAAAGTACAAATTATAAAATTCCCTCGTTACTTCAGTTTTCTTTACAATCACGTTTTTCCAATTCCTTCTAATCCCAAAGGCTCTACTTTATTTAGCATCACATTTTTAAATAGTCAAATTGCTCCACTCCCGCAATATGGAAGATTAAGTTGCATAGTCGCACTCCAGAACATTTGTGTTTTAAGGGCCATTTCTCCGTCTGTAGTCCCTACTTTGATCACTGTAGCGGACTCGGCCAATAACGTTTGACATGCAAACGGGAACTTCCCATTTCGAATTTCGACAACGGTACTATCTATCCTGTGTAAGAATTTCCGTTGTCTTTTCACTTCTATCCAAGAAAATTCTGAGAAAGTATCCTACTTACCGTTTGTCCGCTTTCTTTCAAATCCTTTCCTACGTATTAATGACCAACCAGTTCACAATCTGACGCCAAAATGGCGTCAGATTGTGAACTGTGACTGAGACACAGACAGCGACCTAAAATAAACTGCACATAAGTATCTTGTGTTAGGCCATCTTTAAAAAAACTCAGTAATAATTCTAACATTTACTGGTATTAAGACCAACACTGCGGTACTTTGCTGTCAAAGAAGTTGATGGCTTCCAAGATTATCGGTCGGTAACTGTGAGGTAGCCTAGCTTTTCTACATTCAGGAGCGTAGATTTACTTTGTTACTTCTGTAAGAGTTGAAGAGTGGTACAGCATACCTAGGAAGTTAGTCCATCTTCGTTGTTTCAGTTTTAATTTTTAAACTTGATGTAAGCGAACCTGGTCTCAAGAGGTCCCGTGTGTACTGTTTGCCTGCGCATAGCGTGCAGCCCGGAGTAGCGAGCGAGTTCGCGAATTATTTTATTACTCGACACTACTAGCCTTCCTGTGTATACATTTTATAACACTACGCCTCCTCGTTTCAGTTGTAAGACACAAAACAATTATATCCTACGATTTTCCAAGTCGTGAGGCAAATCTAGCATTCATTTCCGTTTCTGACGTATGTGAAAAATTTGGCTGGAAGTTGAAATGTTCTCTAAGGAGTTTGGTCTTACAGACATGAAAACGGAAAATTTAATTACTTTTCTTTAGAAACTTAATTCATAACGATTCATTCTCTGTCTCATCTCATGGCGGTACCATGGCTGAGACTCAGTAGGCCTGGGTTCGATCTCACATCATTCGGTTTGGGACTTTTGATGGACAAACTAAATCTGATACAGGGTTTTTCCTCGAATAGTACGAGTTTTTCTCTCATTATAGTTACACCAATGCTCCATACTCATAATTAATTCACCGATACAAATGCGATACAATCTTGTCAATCTACAATGACGTTAAATGAACCATTTTCCTGTCTTGTCTTTTTCTCTGGGAATGTCAATACCTAAAGCAGATTCTAGATAACTAAAAAGCTGTTTTTCGGAGTTGGAATTATCGAGATGTATGTGCGGCGATTTGGTCAAATTTGCTGGGTGGAGAAGGTGTACTTGTCAGATAATTCTTAAAGGTTGTGGGTGACAGGGCGTGTGGACTGGCAAATAACTACAGAAACCTCGGAAAATCTTCAGGGTTTCACGGTCCAAGGAGAGAGAGCTGCTTGGTCTGAGTGATGCTGAAGAAGAAACCACGGTATTTCCTGGAAACTTCGGTAACTATTTGCCAGTCGACATGGCGTAACATCCAAGAACATTTGAATCTTCAGCAAAACCTCTGTGAGAACCCAAACAGATCACTCTTGCCCTACACTCCATACATTTAAAGCACATGTCATTGCTGTTCTGATTGTTCGTGTCACGAATGAGGTGAAGGTGCTGATACACGAAACAGCTTCAATGATTAGCCGAAAAGGTGCGTCCGATCAGTTGGTTGGTTAAAACGAAATTTTTAAGCATATTTTAATGACACGGTAGAAAGTGAGAAAGAGATAATATTTCGACATAGACATATCTGTACAAGGCTACAGAACATTTAGAATAAATGTACTTTATAAGACAATGTTACTTATAAAGTCGAAGAGAAAGCCTCGGAGAGCAACGTCGATGTTGACGACAGATAAATGGCTCCGAAAGAAAGAAGTTTGTAGTTGTGGACTGGATTCATCTGGCTTAGGATAGGGGAGAGCGGCAGGTTCTTCTGTACAATAATAAATTACAGGTTTCCATAAAAGAGAGAATTTCTTAGCAGATTATCCACTACAAATATTTACTAGAATCCTTGTCTGCGAAGATATTCACTGCTCTGAAAGGAATATATTCTGCAGTCTACAGCCTTTGTAGTTGGCAAAAAGGGAAGTGTCGTTTCACAGCAAACAAAAACGAGAATCTTCATTGTTTGTAAGATCCAATCTTCATAACCCCAACTCTTTTTATTTGCAGCAGAATGTGTTCTATAAGGTCCAGACATTATGACAATATAATTATTAAAACAAAGGCTCTTATTAATGTCATCCGAAACAAGGAATCATTGGTTTGTGTGCCTCGGGTGGCGTCAGAGGTATTGCTTCAATGTGTATAAGACACTACAATTCCATGGCCAATTTATTGCCTGGGTGGTGTGATTGTATCTGATTTATACGTGTGCAGCTCCGCGCGATGCGGGGGAATCGAGCAGGGAAGTGTCCCCGTTGGAGTTACCAGGAGAGGTACTTTATACTACGTCAAAGGCACAAGGTTCGTTTAACAGGCACTTAACTACGACACTTCTAATAAACGACACAATAACTAGCGAAGGTGAGTGTAGCGGTTACGTTATAGACCGTTATTCAGGAGGTACCTGGATCGAACCTCGAAAGAACTACCGGTTGACTAGAGTTTCCTTTGTTTTATTTAGCTCATCTAGGCAAATTTACCGATATTATTTCATTAAGGCCAAGGTCGATTCCTCCCCACTCTTTTCTAATTCATTATTCATCAGCCATTCAACATTTTATATTTAAATATTTAGAGAAATTCACAGGATCATGAAAACAGACTAGAAGGAAATCATATCGTCAGACTAAGGTTACCGTTTTGGTTTCAAAACTGTCGGGACTGGCAACGGTGGACTGGAATTTCAGGTTCTTAATTCTGAGCACGGTCAAACAAGGAACCAAATTGAACAAACTGCATACCGGGAAAATTAAGTTGACTCTTTGGCGATATTTTGCCGTTATAGGAACTGTCGAACAAGGTGTGCATTGATTTCCAGGAACGTGCTGTTGTCAACGACAAAAGCAGTGAAACCACACAGAATAGACAAAAGCGTCCGAAAGCTTCTTCAGCATGTCTGAGGCAGTTTGATGTTCATAAAACTCTAGGAAGTGCGCCAGTCATTCCGCAGTGACACAGTGTTTGACTAATCCAGCTCCAGACAGAAAGAGCATCAGTATTAACTTCGGAAATCCCTTGTTTCAAGGAATTTAGACAGTTCAAAAATGCAGTTGAAGTGTGCAGTCAGATTTATGGACAAATTAAAAGCTAAGAACCTGGTTGCGTTGGCCGAAACAAGAAGGCCTTTATATGATTATAATTCAACAGTTCATTCAAACAGACTAGATGTCGAGAAAACACGAACCAAGCCGCTACACTACCGAATTCAATAGGAAAGTGAAAAACTTGTTTCCCATCCAATGCCCCTGCCCAATTAGGATTATTCAATCATAGCTAAAAACTGTACAGGAATTTTTATCTTATATCTTTGCCTGGTTTTGGCACAGAAATCGACTGCAGACTGTTTCATAAAACAGTAAATTTTCAGGGATTACTTTAGACACACGCACGCACACGCACACACGCACGCACACACACACACACACACACATATATATATATATATATATATATATATCTGAAGTTCCAAAACTACAACGGAACTGTCCCTGCAAGAAGAGTTTCTATGCAAGACAAATTTACAGTGGAACAGGTGTTAACAACAACATTAAAAATAAGAATAATGTATAATAATGTCTATTAATATAAATTGCAATTTCACAAGACAGAATTGTGATCAAGAAAGAAGCCGGGAAGATTGAAGATTCTAAAATATTCAGACCTTAACAACAGGAATACAGGGCACTTGGAATTAAAAAGTGATACCTTAATACCAGGGGCAACTGGAAACATCCTATGTCGTTCAGGAAGTACTTGACCAACATAGCTAGCAAACACGACATCAAGAGAGCCACACTGGTCACTGCGCATTCAATTCAGATGGCACAAAACATTTATCCTGGAAAACAGCAACGCATATACCGTAAATTGTAAACACAGAATGCCTGAAACATTGTATATTTTAGAAACATGGTTTGTTTCAGGTATATGTTGTAAATACCATGCACAATGTTGGTAACATTTAATAACAATAATAATAATAATAATAATAACGAATCTCCGTGTGCCTCTTAGTTTGTTAAATTGGTGGTGCTTTTTTATGTAAATAATATAAAACTGTATATACCTATTTTTGGTTGAGGTGGGGGAAAAATCATCTAACTCTGTGGTATGTGGTTACTGAATAGGCCCACAGGGTGATGTTGGTCCGTCATACCAAACTGCTTTCACATAATTTGTTTCGGTATTATAATTAAAAAAATTGTATTAACTTTTTCAGCAACAACACACTTTTAGTGCCGGAGTGTAAAGCGATTGCTACACCAAAACACCACGCGGAAGGTGAACATGGTGTCTGACTGAGCAGCAAAGCACAGACATAATTATACCCTACTACAGCGTATGCTTTTTGACTTTGTGGGTCAGCAGATGTTTTGGAAGTAATCTTGACGCAGATGCGACATTAATGGAAGATACGGAAGATACTGAATCGGGAAATGAAGAAGCACAGAGGAATCAGAAATAAAGGGACAGTTACATCTTCGTCTGGATCAGATTATATCAATAAATCGTTTTGTCTCGTTTAATTAGTGTGGGACGAAATTGTTTAAGGGGCTTTAGACAGATTTGTTTGAAGATGTTGCAGGTGTTTTTTTTTATCAGTGTGGTTTCACCAAAAGAAATACCGTGAAAAAAATACGTTCATGTGTTCATCAACTGACGATAGAAAATTGTGAAAAGATATAGTCGACTTGTTTCTTATAACAGATATTCAGGTCAAGTTAACCTTCCAAAGGACAGTGGTAATTGTGCATATATATATATATATATATATATATATATATAATTACCACTGTCCTTTATATACAAGTATATATATACACCACCTTCTGTGAATTTATGTGTTTCATAAGATGTACATAAGAGGAAGGGATTTATTCCCTACAGTATGTTCTTTGTAATGGACATTATGTTTACTGTCTGTGAGGTATGAACTGAATTTTGGTATGGAATATAGATTAATTTTCGTAATTTAAGGGTTTATATGTTACTATGATTACATTATAGTAATATAGTTTATATCTATAGGTCTAATAAATTCATCACAATAATCTCTACAGAAAGGAAGAGTCTTATGTCTACAATGTAAGTGCTGTTAAAGAGAAACTAACACAGGAGACGTTTATTCCAGTCGACTGTAGATGTATATTGACAGATACGAAGACTACTTCCGTTGTAACGGCGTCTTCGAGCAATTAGGGCAAAATCGCCGTCTTAACAATGCAAAGGGTGACGGAGGAAATGTGGTCACGCATAGAACGCGTTAGGACTTCCTAGCCTGCTGCAGTGAGGCCTATCTAACGCCTGGCAACGGACGGTCATGCCAATGGCACATGTGACCACAGGTGGATAAACCTTGGCGATTCTCATTTGTCCAGCCAGGAAGTTTGCCCCAGATCTAGGCCTCACTCTTTGCTGCGTATCTCTATACACAATGCCACTGCTTGTTTCTCTCATCAGATATTCATTGCGGATAAGGACGAGTGTTTGTTGTGCGTTGCATTCAGCGCAGGACCCATGACGAGGAAATGTCATTCTTGTGAGATGGTCAAGATTTATTCAGGGGGAAAGCCCATCTTAAAATGTCGGTGAATGGCCGCCCGCTGTTGTTAAGTTAGATAACGCAGACACGTGGAAAGCGTAAGAAATGAACGAAACCGCACACCGTCATTTATTTCAACTCTATAACGTTTTAATTGGATCCAGGAAGTAGAATTAAGGACGACAGTTGAACATGTGACGGCATTTATCATGGTGGTAATGAAGACGGTTTGGCCTTACTGATTATAGCTTAGTTAAAGACGTGCAGAAAATGCGGACATTTCCTCCTGCAGTTAGATATCCAGTGTGAGGAAAGTTCGCGAAAAAAATCGCGAGGCTTCATAATAATACAAAAAAATCCTCTCGAGCTGACAGCCGTGCCAAGTCGTTCAAATTTACCGACGTTTCAAGAGACCGACACTATCACTTGGTGTTTTATGCAGACGCGGCCGTTTCCTGAAACGTCGGTTGATTTTAACAACTTGACGCGACTGTGAGCCTGAGAGAGTTTTATTTAACTGTGTCGCCGAAGAAACGTCCGGAGTTATTTCGTAATAATACTGAAATACTGCACGTTTGTGTCGGCAAGACAATAAAAATATGACATCTCTCAAAAAGCAACGAAACACTATCTTCAGAGTTAAATTGTTCGCTGTTACTAATCATTAACGCATGCTTCTCTACGAACAGGCCTTGTTACTCCTGGACGTTAGGCTGAATAACAACTTATTAACCACTAAGCAGTTCGGTCCAATGGATTTCCTCAGAGTGGAAGTGTTTTACCCTAGGGATCTTTGCTCCTCTAGGATACTAAGCAAAGTAGATTGGTAGTTACAGAAGTTTCGAGGCAACCTATCGGTTCCATATTCAAGGGTCAAACAGCCGGGAAAACTGAGATGTACAGTTACATAGACAATAGTGTGGACACTGATTGTTTCCCTAGAACGTGACGCTAGCCAACAGGGTTAGTGGAGCTTGGCGGACTCGGAAAGGGAAAGGAAAGGAAGTAGAGTGGCCTACGGGATGCTCTGAGGTGATGTGGCCCCGTAACGTGAGACCACCGCCAGGTGCACAAAGGGACAAGTACAAAAGAGAACAAAATAATAATAATAATAAAATATAAGACAGAGAGAAAGAAATAAACGAGAACATTTAGAAGGCAATTTCTGATTACTGTAACTAAATATAACAGATTATCTGTATATTTCACACTCACGGTTCATGAATTCGAGAAGTTACGGGCTTTGAATTGCAGTAATGTGTACTTCGAACTAAGCAATTCCGCAGTAAGTTACCACACACTTCTTCGATGTGATTTTGACCGTGCATCGTCGTTAGTATGTGGAAATAAAATGCCAACTAGACGCAACAGAGGTTTTTATTGCAGAGCTTATTGCTTGCTCAACATGTTTCGGGCACCACTATGCCCATCATCAGGAGCTCAAGAGTATTTTACAGTGGTTGCTGCCTGTGGTATTTCGTGCTGTGG
>JGI20166J26741_11732584_pt1 | contig 10628 bp, 10 predicted proteins | sample TergutCu122P5_FD_26741 | JGI IMG/M metagenome (IMG submission 26741) | reverse complement strand
GGACAGGGTCTATTTATTTCCCCTGCGCAGTTCCCAGGCATCCTCAAACATCCAGAGAAAATTTTTATCGCCGTAGGGATACCTGGCAGCCAAGTCCTCGTTAAGGCTGACCCCAATGCCCGGCACGTCGGTAGGTTCTATAAACCCGTTTTTAACCCGCGGATAGCCGGACAGTACCTTATCGAGGCCTTCCACCGCGGAATCATCAAAACACTCCTGGATGAGTAAATTGGGCTGGGTTATGCCGATATGCACATTCACCGCCGTGCAATACGGGCTTTGCGCGTTATGGGGCGCCACATATGCGTCAAACCCACGGGCAATGGCAAAGCAGTCCAGAAGTCCCAATATACCTCCCACGCCGAGGATCTCCGGGTTCACGAGGTCTATGGCTCCCATGGCCAGCAGTTTGGCGATCTGCCTGGGATCGTCGCTCCGTTCTCCGGCGATAACCGGGATATTGATGCGCCGGGCGACTTCACTTACCCCTTCGGCGTTGTCTGATAACACCGGCGTCTCATACCAGAAAGGCCGGTACGGTTCCAGCATGGAGGCGAGCCTAATGGCCTGAGAAAGGGAAAAGCGGTCATGACATTCGATCAGAAGATCCGTTTCTTCACCTACGGCCTTCCGGACAGCGGCCACAATATCAACGGAAAGCTTTTCCTCTTTACCGGTCATAAATTTATAGGCTTTCCCGAAGGGATCAAACTTCAAAGCCGTATAGCCCTGATCCACCATTGCCTTTGCCGTTTTGGCAAAGGATTCCGGTTCTCGCGGGCCTTGATACCAGCCGTTCGCGTATACCCGGATTCGATCCCGGACTTTTCCGCCTAAAAGCTGGTACAAAGGTTTCCCGCATACTTTTCCGAGTATATCCCAGCAGGCCATCTCTATACCGGAAACAGGGCTTCCGCCACGCCTTAAAAACAGTGTTTTACGTAAAAAATCCAAAAGCTCCTGAATGCGCGTGGGATCCTTTCCTATGACCCTGCTCCGGAGTTCCTCCAGGGATCCAACCCTGGATTTTGTCTCAAGGCCGCCGGTACATTCTCCCAGGCCTTCTATGCCCTCGTCTGTCAGAAGCCGTACAAATATCCAGTTTTTCCAGGGATTGCCTACCACAATGGTTTTTAAGTCTGTGATTTTCATTCAGGTTACTCCAAAATCAGGCTACCATCATTTTATAAGCCTGTCAAATTATGTGATAAAAGTTTTTCACACCGTGAGATTTATTTTGGAAATGGTTCATTCTTTTTTTCTTTTATTACCGGGTATTCTCCCAAATACCCCATGCGGTACGTTGCTTCTTCAGCATTTTTCAATACACAATCCTGGATATGTTTCTGTTCTTTAGTAAAATGTTCATAATTGGTACTTGCACTTATAGCTGCCACAACATTGCCTTTTTTATCAAGTATTGGCATTGCAAGGCAACAGGTAGTATCACTGTTTTCTCTCATATCCTCCGCATATCCTTTTTGACGAATTTTCTGCAGCTCCCTGTCCAGGTCTTTAAAATTATCGATGGAAAATCCTGTCATTTTTCGCCACCCGTATCGTGATATGGTCTCATGCACTTCAGTAAGATCCAAAGAACTCAGCAAAACCTTTCCCATGGCTGTACAGTGCGCAGGGGTTCTGCGTCCGATGACACTGTAATAGGGGCGGTGGCCCGATGCCACCCATATTGAATACGCTATATGCAGTATATCCCCCTGGTATAAAACCCCCATGTTTGCATTCATTTTAAGTTCCGAAGAAATTCTATCGAGTGCCGGCTGCCCGTGCCTGTAGAAATCCATTCGGCACATGGCAATTCCGCAAAGCTCAACCAGCCTGAAACCAATGGCATACTTATTGGTTTCCAGATTCTTTATCAAATACCCCTGTTCCTCCATAATAGCCAGGTAACGGTAGAGAGAACTTGTGGTCATGCGGCTTAAGTAGCCCAGCTCTTTGGCGGTTAGTTCCGGGTTCTGCATGGTAAAGGCTTCCAAAAGACCGAGAGCTTTCCTGAAAGTCTGAGGAGTATAATCTGTTCTTTTCTTCGTTGTTTTCATTACCGAGTACCTATTTAATTAATTTAACATATTCCATATCCTTAAAGCTGCCAGAGCAAGAAATTTTATCACGGTGTGATAATAATATATCACAAAACTTGACAACAGAAAATACCTAATTTATCCTTTATTTTTAGAATTGGCGTAATTGTACACCAATTTAATGGAGGTCATTATGAAACGTACAGGAAAGCTGCTGTCCCTTGTGGCGCTTATGCTGTTATCGGCAGGAATGGTATTTGCCGGAGGCGGCTCGCAGCCTCAGGGAAGCACTGCTGCGCCAGGGCAAAAGAGCGCTGCTGCGCCGGCGCAAAAGAAAATTCTGCGGCTTATGGTCTGGGGAAGTACCGAGCCAAAAGTCAATTATTTTAACTACTTCAAAGAAGCGTATCCAGCCTTCGCGGCTAAATGTGATGTTCAATGGCTGCTGGGCGGTGCCGGGGACGGTAATGTTGCGGAGAAAATACGATTGGGCCTTGCCGCAAATGAAAGCGTCTGTGACGCAGCTCAATTGAACTATACCCAAATTCCTGAGTTTGCGTCTGCCGGGGTATTGCAAAGCCTGGAAAGTATTGTTGCACCGGTGCGGAACGATATGCTTCAGGGGTTCAAGGCCATGACGGAATACAACGGCCAAACGGTTGCGGTTGCAAACGGCATAAAAGCCAAGATATGGTTTTACCGGAAAGATATTTTTGACAAGGCCGGAATTAACGTAGAAAATGTAAAAACGCTGGATGACTTTATCGCTGCAGGGAAAAAACTTCAGCAGATAAATCCAAAATACATGATGTGGGCCCTGGGCCCCTCCATATCCCAATATAACTACATGATGGTTTTGTCCGGGACCAATTCTACCTTTGCCGACAAAAATGGAAAGTTCCAGTTGACCACGGATCCAAATTTCAAAAAGCTGCTTGAGGCTTTTAAAAAACTTCATGATTCCGGAGTGGTCGCCAAAATCAACGAATGGACACCCGACTGGGAAAAGGCCTTTGCCGACGAAGTTCTTGTTTCATATCCCAATGCCACATGGCTGGCCAATCAGACATTTTTACCCAAGTATGCTTCGGATCAGCAGAAGGGGAAGTGGTATGCTACCCAATGGCCTTCTTTCATAGGCGAAGTGGGGGGAAGTGAAGCGGGAGGAGATGTGTATGTGATCCCGAAATTTTCCAAAGAAGTGGATCTGGCGAAAGAATATCTCAAACTGTCGTTCCTGGACAGAGAAGGCTGGTTCCTTCGCACAAAAGTCGGAGGCGCCCCTGTCCCGGTAATGAAATCATGGGCCAATGATCCCCGGGTGACAGCGCCCCATATATTCCTCGGCGGCAATTACGGGCAGGAAGTTATCAAAGCTCTTGATAACTTCAAGCTGTTCGGATGGGATCCTGCGGCTGCTCTTGAACTCAGCATATTTAATTCCTATTTTGACGCGGCCGTTAATGGAACGGCTACGATAGACGATTCTCTTAAATCCGCCCAGGCTGCTCTGGAAAGCCAGGTCGGAAATCCCTGGAAGAGGTAACCGGAAAATTGGCGGGGATACCGGTTTGCCCGGTATCCTCCGGATACCAGGTATCTTTAGGATACCAGGTATCCCCGTTTTCTTTTTATTTAATTAACGGAGATGGATAATGAAGCGTTCATTCAATGGGGAAAAGCTCACCCCATATTTTTTCATCCTTCCATTCATGGTTTCCTTTCTTGTTTTTTTCTTTATCCCCTCTTTGTATTCCCTGGTGCTGAGTTTTTTCAAGTACAAAGGGTACGGAACGATGACCTTTGTAGGATTCGATAATTACAAGGCCCTGGTAACCTATGATGCCTTTCAGCAAAGCGTAGGTAATACGTTTTATTATTTTATTGCGCATGCCATCCCGACGATGATCTTTGCCTTTGTTCTGGCCTATATGCTCCAGTCAAAATTGTTATCGGGAAGCCAGAGAATATTTAAACCCATGCTTTTCCTGCCGCAGATAGTCCCGATAATTGCCACGTCACTGATATGGAAAATTATGCTCAGCAGGGATTACGGAGCGATAAATCAGCTTTTGGGTACGTCCATAGATTTCCTTTCCGCTGCATCCCCAATCAGGAAACTGTCGGTGGTGATGATGCAAATATGGCGTGCCACAGGATGGTACATGATTATTTTTCTTGCGGGGCTTACCACCATCAGCGATGAAATAACCGATGCCGCGAAGATAGACGGCGCCAATGTGCTGCAGAGGATTTTTCGTATCGTACTGCCCATGATGAAGCCGATTTTTTTATTTGCCTTTATCATGAATGCCATCGGCGCAATTAAATTATACACCGAGCCGAATATTTTACTCTCAACCGGTACCATGATAAGCGAGCCCAATGCCATGACTATCATGAATATACTCAGGATGAACCTGTTAGGCGCCAGCTTTGGCATGGCCGCCGCTGTAGGCTGGATGGTCTTTATCATCGTTATGCTCATTGCCCTTCTGCAGTTCAAAGTGCTGGGGAACAAAGAGGATTAATCAATGAAAAAAGACAATGCGGCCAAAAGCATCATGATCCTTTTTCTGGTCCTTTTCGTAATTTACGATATGATCCCCATACTCATGATGTTTATGAATTCTTTCAAAACCGGCAGTGAACTGTCATCCAATTCATGGGGCTTGCCAAAGAATATAGTAATTGAAAATTATAAACGGCTTATTACCTACTCAGGGGGCGTAATTGCGCGCTCATACTTCAATGCAATTTTTATTGCTGTTTCGTACACCGTATTGACCATTATTTTATCGTCTCTGGCGGCTTTTGCATTTTCCAAATTCAAGTTCAGGGGCAGAAAAATAATGTTTGCGTTTCTTCTGGCCACCATGATGATACCAATGGAGATAACCATTCCTCCCCTCTACATTATTTTCAGCAAGATTAAATGGCTCAACACCTATTATGTCCAGATTTTTCCGGGTATCGCCAGCGTGTTTTGCATGTTCATGATGAAACAATACATGGACGGACTTCCTTCGTCACTGATAGAGTCCGCCCGGCTGGACGGGGCGAATCACTTAACGGTTTTTACCAGGATCATGTTCCCCATCAGCGCCCCGGCGGTTGGCGCGCTGACTATTCTAACCTTTCTTGGAAAGTGGAATGATTTTATTTGGCCCCAGACCATGGTGTCAGACATGAAGTACTTGCCCATCATGGTTATATTGCCCACATTGAATGACAAAGACAGCGTGTGGTCAATTCCCTGGGAGCTCCTCATGGCGGGTTGTACCATGGTAGTCATACCCATCATTATCGTATTTTTTGCGTTTCAAAAGTATTTTATGTCCAGCGTAGTCATCGGCGCGGTAAAGGAATAGATTATGGCAAATACCGTAAACATCGGAATTATCGGAGCAGGAAGCGCGCAGTTCTCGGCCGGGATTGTAAGGGATCTGTGCGTCAACAAGTGGCTTGAAGGCAGCCACATCTGCTTTATGGATATAGACGAAAAAAGGCTTGATAAGGTCTGCGCGCTGGCAGAAAAATTATCCGGTGAATTAAATGCAAAGCTCTTTTTTTCAAAAACAACCAAACTTGAGGAAGTAATAAAAGAGCGGGACTTTATCATCAATACCGCCCAGGTTGGCGGCCATCCCTGGGTGGAAGCCCAGCGGACAATGGCGGAAAAACACGGGTATTACCGCGGTATCAGGCTGGCCAACATTGGACAGATGTTATTTTTTCTTGAGGTGGCAAAAGCCATTGAAGCACTATCGCCGCAAAGCTGGCTTATACAATCTGCCAATCCGGTGTTTGAAGGCTGTACCCTCATGACCAGGGAGACTAAAACCAGGGTGATAGGATTATGCCACGGACATTATGGGTACCGGGAAATAGCGGATGTTTTGGGCCTTGCGAGGCAGGATGTCAAGGCAAACATGATAGGTTTTAATCACTGGATATGGATGACCGAATTCAGGTACAAAGGCAAAGATGCATATCCTCTGATTGATGAATGGATAGAGAAGGAAGCGGAAAATTACTGGAAGAACCACAAACCAACCTTTGGCGATAATCAAATGTCCCGGGGCGCGGTTGACCAGTACAAAATGTACGGACTTTTTCCCATCGGCGACACCCCCCGGTTTGCTGCCTGGTGGCAGAATAATTCCCTTGAATCAAAGAAAAAGTATTACGGGCACCTGGGAGGGTTCGATTCCGAGATTGGCTGGAAGCAGTATCTGGATGATATGTCAAAGCATGTTGAACAAATAGAGCGGACGGTGACGGATCCAAAAATAAAGGCCAGCGATGTCTTTAAGCCTGTGCAAAGTGACGAGCAGATAATACCCATAATAGATTCAATTATCAACGATAAACCGGCAGTTTATCAGGTTAACATTCCCAACTCTGGCGGTATCATTCATGGTTTCCCGGAAAACCTGGTAATCGAATGCCGGGGTGTGGTTGACGGAAACGGTGTGTGCGGAATCCACGAGCCGCCCCTTCCCGAGCGAATCGTCTCGGGGGTAATGATCCCCAGATGGGCTGAAGCGGAATCGACAATTTATGCGGCAAAGAGCCTGACGTATGAAGGGCTTCTTTCCTTTCTGCTGCAAGACCGGCGAACGAAAAGTTTTGAACAGGCACAAGCGCTGCTTGATGAATGGCTGGCCGCTCCCCAGAACGAATATATCAGGAAGAGAATAAAGTAGTTTTTGCAAAAGGAGTGAATAACCATGGATGATCGAATGCCTCAATTCAAGGAATTGAACGGGCGGAAAGCTTTATATGTTGACGGTAAGCCATTTATCATCCTCGGCCTCCAATGGGATTGTGACGGCTGCTATACCCCCGAAGATATGGATCAGTTTTTTGAGCATGGAGAAAAGATGGCCCTTAATACGGCGTCTCTGCTGCTTTACTGGAGGGAGGTAGAGCCGGTTGAAGGGGAATATCACTTTGAGATGCTGGATCACCGCATAAAGATGGCACGTAAGCATAACATGAAGATCGTCCTGGTGTGGTTCGCCAGTTATAAGAACGGATGCTTGACCTATGCCCCGGATTATGTGAGGAGCGATCATACACGTTTTGCCAAAGTGACGGACAAGAACGGAAAGGTATGGACAAATTGCTGCTGCCCGACGGCAAAGGAGACACACAGGCGGGACGAGCTGGCGCTAATCGAAGTGTTCAAACATTTAAAAGAGGTGGACTCGAAAGAACATACGGTTATTCTGTTCCAGATGGAAAACGAAACCGGAATATTCGGAACCGACCGCTGTTACTGTAATTCCTGCCAGGCGGAGTATGCAAAAGACAATTACGAAACACAATACGGCGTACGCGCCGGTGAATCGTTTACCGCCAGGTGCATTGCCGAATACTGCGACAGCCTTACAAAGACCGCAAAATCCATTTATCCTCTGCCGGTATACGTGAACGCCTGGCTTGATACGACCGTCAAAAACGCAAAGCCCGGTTTTGATTATCCCTCAGGCGGACCTGTCCCTCCGGTTTTGGATATTTATTTTAAAACAATTAAAAGTATCGATATGGTCTCTCCGGATATTTATACCTACGGCTACCGGGATTTTCATTATTACTGTGCCCAATATGCGACAAAGGGAAATCCGTTTTTTGTACCCGAGTGTGCCACAGGAAAAGGAGCCCGTACGGACAAGAACGCGTTTTATGCGATTGGCGAATTCGCCGCCATTGGTTTTGATCCCTGGGCCATTAACAGGTGCTGTCCCGGCTTTATGACGGAACCTCTGGTCAATACGGTTGACGGCAAATGGAGCGATGAAGCGTATGAACTGCACAAAACCTATAAAATGATAGGAGACGCGATGCTTCCCATTGCGATGGCCCAGAATACTCCAAACCTTAAAACGTTCGTGGAAGAAGAAGGAGACGGCGGCGCACTTTTGAAATTCGGCGATGTGGATGTAGAAGTTGTGTATGATCATCCCAGGAATATGGCCAGGGGTCTCGTTGTACGGCGAAGTACAACGGAGTTCGTTATAGCAGGTGCGGGGGCAATGGTATCTTTCAGCAGGGAGGGGGGCGAGCGTGTCGCGGTCTCCCTGGTGGAAACCGGAGCCTTTAAGGGAGATGAATGGGTACCCAGGTACCGCAATTCCAGTGAAAGGGAACCCTGGTCGCCCATTCGGATGCTGGATTGCAAGGTACTGCGGATTGTACTTGGCGGCCGCCTGGATAAACCTGATGTACTTGGCTTTAAGTGAGACCTGATCAACAACAAAGGAGTGACCCTATGATCAAGAAAATGAGAGGAATATACGCGATACCCTGTACGCCCATGAACGATGACTACAGTCTCGATGAAGACGGGCTTGTCAGCATTATCAATTTTATCGCCGCCTCGGGGGCCCACGGGATTGTAGCCCCGGTGAATGCCAGTGAGTTTACTACATTAACCGATGATGAGCGAAAACGGATTGTAGAAATTTGTTCCAAGGCAAATAAGGGCCGGCTTCCCTATGTGGCCGGAGTCTCCGGCACCTATACTGCTCCTGCTGTTATGTTTGCCAGGCAGGCCGAGGATGCCGGCGCCGACGCGGTCATTGCCATGCCCCCGTATCTTCAGAAAGCCAGCGAATCCGAAATATTCAGGTACTATGAAGCCATCAGCCGGGCAATAAAGATCCCCATTTTTATTCAGAATTATATACCCCCCGTTGGTACCCCTTTGAGTGCTTCGTTCATGGCACGTCTCATCAATGAAATTGAAAACGTACGACTGGTAAAGGAAGAGACCCAATACGCAGGGCATGTGATTACCGAATTGGTGAAGCTGCTAAAAAATTCACCGAGGTTTGAAGGAGTCATGGGCGGTAAGGCAGGAAGGTATATTATCGATGAATACCATCGCGGCTGCTCTGGCAACATGCCTGCCTGTGAGATCTGTGATATCCAGGCTAAAATATGGAACGCCCTGGAATCTGGCGATGAAGCAAAGGCAGTAAAGATTTATAACCAGATTATTTCTTTGCTGAACATGGAATCCCTTTATGGTTCGACCTTGTACAAGGAAGTCCTCCGGAGGAGAGGGATAATTAAAAGCGCCACAGTCCGGTCGTTGGGGAATAAAACACTTGATGATTTTGATCATAAAGAATTGGATCGTATCATGGGTGAGATCAAACCATTATTTGCAATATAGCTATTCCCGGCAGATTCGTTCATAATAAAAGCCATGAAAATAACCGTCCTCGGTTCAGGTACTTCCCACGGGATCCCCGTGGTGGGCTGCCGTTGTCCGGTGTGTACTTCAGATGACCCGCGGGACAAAAGAATGCGCTCCGCTGTTTACATCGAAGGCCGGGCCGGAGAGACCGCGCTGATAGACGCAGGGCCGGAATTCCGCCTCCAGGCGGTAAGGGCGGGTATCACCCACCTTGACGGGATTTTCCTTACCCACGCACATGCGGATCACCTCCACGGCCTTGACGATGTGCGTCCTTTGAGCAAAGAGAAACCCATCGCTATTTACGGGAATCAACAAACCATTCTGGAGATGGAAGAACGGTTTTCGTATATCTGGCGGGAAACCCAGCAGGGCGGAGGCAAGCCACGGCTCTCGCCCCGGGTGATTGAAGGGCCGGTACGCATAGGCGGCCTTACCTTTACACCGGTACCGGTTAAACACGGCGCCCTGGACATTCTTGGCTGGGAAGTGGAGGAAGAACCATTCCTGGAAGACAGCCCCGGCCCGCCGAAATCTGACGGCCCCCCGGAAGCAGCGGGGGAAAGTTTTCTCTACCTGACCGATACCAGCGCCATTCCCCCATCTACCCTTGCATGGCTGAAAGGGATGCCCAATGCCGCCGGGCCGGACAAAAAAAGCCCGCAGCTCAGGGTCGTGATTATCGGGGGCCTCAGGGTACGGCCGCATGAAACTCATTTCAGTTTTGGACAGGCCCTGGATGCTACCCTTGATCTTGGGGCAACGGAGGTTTACCTGACACACATCTGCCATGATCATTCACACGAGGCGATTGAAGAATTCTGTAAAAATTTCAGGGAAAGCCGCGCTCTTGAACAGATAACAATTCATCCAGCCCAGGACGGGCTGGTTATTATCCTCTGATGGGTAATTTATACTTTCTTGGTAATATAATCGCTCTTGAGACAACGGGCACAAATTTTCAGGGTAACGGCGGTCCCTCCCAGCTCGGTCTTTACCTTAACCAGATTGGGCTTCCAGGTACGCCGGGTATGGTTCTTTGCATGGCTGACCTTGTTACCCGTTACCGTGTGTTTTCCGCAAATATCGCAGGTCCGTGACATATCATTCCTTCCTTACACTTACCCCATAGTATCAAAAAAGAAAAAAAATGTAAAGGGCGCCAAACGACAATTTGCCGGCTTTTACCGCAAACGGCATGGTATATGTACACCACCGTGCGTGCGGGCAAAGCCATGCATGCCGTCTCTGGTCGTGATACAGCTGATACCACGTCAGAACGTGCGTAAAAAATGCCACGGCCAGCTTAGGCCGGCATGGCTTTGCCCGCACGCACGGTGGTGTACATATACCATGCCGTTTGCGGTCAAAGC
>JGI20166J26741_11732473_pt1 | contig 10629 bp, 6 predicted proteins | sample TergutCu122P5_FD_26741 | JGI IMG/M metagenome (IMG submission 26741) | reverse complement strand
GGAGGTTGTGGCTTCACTCTCTGAAGGTCGCACAGCTGCTGCGCAGTGCGGCTTGTTTACACACAAATCAGTCCCGGTCATATTTGAACCACCTTGTACTAACTTCTCAAAAACGACTCTTCTTCTTAGGATTTTGTAAGCCTTTGTGTTGTATGAATACACGTTTTGCAGTCATTCTTATTCTCTTAAATAACAAGGACACAAACTTTCAAGTTGTAGTCTTGTGAGCTTTTACATCATATGGAGACGCTGACAGCAACTTTCGGAGGAATGTAATCGGTGTATTTTCAGGACTAAGAGTTTTTTTTGTCCCTATAGAATTTAGTCCGTAGGGAGAGACAGGAGGAAAATTTAATCACTCTTCTAGAGAGCCTGTGCACTTTAACACGTGGTTCCATCTTAAGTTCATATGTTCGGACCTATCTTCAACACTGCAGGTAGAGGCAGTCTGGTTACCGAAACGTCAGTGCTAATCCACTGACCCTGTTCGGTGTCCAGATATCAGAAGTCTAAAATCTGAGCAATCTCGACCGTGAAGACTTGGAAAATTTTACCAGTGACGGCACAGTACGTAGGTATATACGTGTTAAAAAGTCTAGTGACAGCAAGAAGAATGAATAAGGACAGTGGAATTAGCTTTCCGAAGAGTAAACGCTCAGCGACTTTGCTAATTATGTGTCATATGAACTACGGGCAAAAGGATACGACGGAAAAAATAGCTAAAAATCTGAAATAAGGTTCAGAGATATGTTGTTTTATTTCCACTTTATCCAAATTTATATATATATGTATACACATATTTACACATATTTTCAAATGTACATGGTATATGTTTATATATATTCGTATGTACATATATATGTGCATAAGAAAATATATGTAAATGTGTATACATAAATGTATATGAGGGGGTATTATGCTTATGTAGACAAGAAGAATCATAATGGATCCTTTCAGGGGACTTGGGATTAATCATTTTCATTATTAGTCCTAGATTCTGCATATCGCTGCAATTATTTCGTGAGTCGGCATTCTTCTGCATATGGAGACACTTTCGAGCGTTGGACTATGTTTTAAAATATACACCCTTTATATAAGAGGGGTTAGATTTTCCTCCTGTCCGTCCCTAGGGACTAGCGCATTAATCACATCCAGAGAATGGCACACAGGAAAAGGGGCGTCTGGGGGCTCTGTCGTTGCTATGACAACCTAGAGAAATCTAATAGGGAGGACTCTCCTTCCGCCCATACTGTACCCCCACACCTTCTTTCCTCATACCACACCCCCATCCCCAAAGCTCCAAATTGTCTGAATTATCATTTCAAAATGCAAAGAAAATATAGGACTGTGAAATGGGTTTTAATTGCCAGGGGAGTTTTAGAGACAGACGCAGTTTTTGAAGGATAGGGTGTGAGGAGGGGGTGGAGACGCGACAGAGTTTATGCGATGCTCAAGGCGCGGCGCGTACGTCCCACGAATTAGACTGATAAGACGTTAAGAAGGAAGCTGTATTTCAACTGCAGAGCACGTTGTGTTCTTGAATTGCTCGCATGGATGCCAGCCTTTTTTTATTTCACTTTAGTAGTGGGTTTCGTGTTTGTTCTCTGTTAGTTGTTGAAAATGCTGCAATTAATTGTTTCTTTTTTTAACCTTTCAAGTTTAGTTTGTCACTTTCCACAGCTAATACACCGCGCGTTGGACTGTCGGTGGGATGGGCTACGTTAATGCGATAAGCGAGCCGACAGGAAGTGGCAACCGATAGTCGTCACATAAACTGATATTCTGTATGTAATATTTCGTAATAATTCAGTCACTTTCACAAACCTAAAATTTCTTTAATAACGCAGTTTCAATTCCGTGGGCTATAATACAGCGGGGAATAGTGTAACCATTTACACATCGACACGTGTCCGTCTTACACACCGACACGTGTCCGTCATCCGTCTTGCCTGACACGTCACATGAGCGACGGCAAAACGATACGACAGAGAAATAACTAAAAATCTAAGAATGCGCGTGGGGTGTAAGCCTATTTTAAGTAATTTCTTCTGTAATATTTTTCTTATTAATGAAAATGTGAAGAGCGGAGCACTTGACGGTCATAAATGACTGTGATGAGCTCTATAATGCTGGGCCTATTTCCATTATAACGCTCTCAGATTATATTGTTGTCAAACCTACGTGGTTGTTGAGATGGTGATGAAATGTCCCTTCATTTTCAGACAACCGTGTTCAGAGGTGCAGTAATTGTCTTGACTACAGAGTATCCAATTTAATAGCAGATTGGTTTGCGTAAGCTGTTGACGGAAAGCTTCCTGCTGCAGATGCCGGCCTTGCTGTAACAGGCTACGGAAACCAGTCTGCTCTTAAAATGTACATATTCTGTATAATAACCGTTTCCTTACCCTTTATGCCTGGCACCTGCTAATAGAGTTTAAGAATCGAAAGGTAATTCAGTTTCCGGTGACCAATGACCGATTCATGGCCAATATCGAAATTGAGGACGAAGGCAGTGAAGTTGAAGTGCATCGTTAAATGCGTTAAACCTGTTTGGAAGGGGATGATATAGCGGCTGATATAACACTGAGAATAGGAAGTAAATGAGCAAAACAGGCGCCAAGCAAATTTACTACGACGCACTCTTATTTGCCGTCTCTCTCTTACTCATTCGGTTACAGGCGCGATATTTCGATTTGAATCCTCATGAGGAGGACTCTTGGTGAATATTTAGATGGTGATTGTATGTGAAGGAAAAGGGATAGAAAGAAGATGCGGTGGGAAGAGAGAGAAGCAAGTAGTCTATATAGGGCTAATCTTGGGCATTATTCATGTGGGGGCTTTCTCGAGCTAATAACACACGAAGTCGAGGGATGGTCCATGGGGGAATGAAAAGCGAGAGAGATGGAAATAAAAGAGGATGGTTGTATGAGAATGACATAGATGAAGAAAGCAGAAGAGAAAGAGGTTAGATGTATTCATTCTTCTTCAGCAAGTATCTCATCCTACTGCCTTCTACCTTTTCTTGTTTTATTCCTTATGCTTTTTCTTGAGTCCGGTGCCGACTCCTGCTTGCTGGGTGCAGCACATTGATGCATTTCGGGAATAGTATAGAGAAATGAATATAGAAGAGAGAAGTAACGTAGAAGCCATATTCCCTCCCACCAACATCACCACTACCAACACCTCACCCTTCAAAAAAGTCTCTTCGCACACAGGTCCCACACTTCTGCTGCTGCTGCCTTGAAAACTCCGATAATTTACATTCCGCGCCTTAGAATTAGGTTCCTCACTGTGAAGCGGCGGTGGTGAGGATATGTACTTTTTTTTACTTCAAATGCAAAAAGTTTTTCTTCGCATTTTTTCTTCCGTCTCCTTCACTCCTCGCCTCTTACATCCTCCTAATCAGAACTCGTGAGCCTCCTAACATCCATCTCTCAGTTCTGTCGACAAGTTCAACCCGGTAATGCAACATCTTCAGCCCCCGTAATGAGAATTATTCTGTTCATGTTTAGGCTTTTAGGTCTAAGGGCGAGGTGAAAGATCTGTTGTGTGATTAACAAAGACGGCATGTTATTTCCAGCATTTGTCCAAGGTTAAAGACCACGCCACCTTGCATCAAGTTATATGTGCTTGTACTGTATTACTCGTGACATAGAGTGTGTATTCATTTTTATGACAATTGCCCGTACATCAGCCTGAAGATTTGACATTAGTTTAATGCTGAAGCCCTTCAAGTTCTGAATAACTTGCTTTATTTTTCAGGTTCCAGTATTCTTTTGCTAAAAGAAGTACTACTTACTACTAGTAGTACTACTACTACTACTACTGGTCTTCAAATGTTAGGCTGAAAACCTGTTCTGATATTTGTTAAGAGAGCTAGCAGGCTGGCTAGCGAAGGACTGTGCCATGGCTCCGGCTGTTAGTCGCCTGCCTGTTACCACGGAGGCTCAGGTTCGATCACAGGTCACTCTATTTTGGATTTGTGGTGTCCGAAGTAGAACTGGGACTGGTGTTTCTCCGAGTACTTAGGCTTTCCCCTGTCAGCATTACTCCACAAATGCTCCATACCTGTTCGTCATGTCATCAACGGTATAGAATATCAACAGTTATCAGCGTCCTTACGTCACACGCTTCAAAGAAAGCAAAAGTTTTCTTATGCTTAAATAGCTGCCGTAAAAATATATGAGAGAGCGCAGGAGAAGTTCAGCGCATTTGTAACTTCGGTGTATTGATGTAAATGGTCAGCTTCACACTCCTTCCGTTTTACCCCGGCGAAAACGCCCGCGGCACCCCTTGGATAGGAGGTTCGGTGGGTACCGGATGTAGTAGTGAAGAAAAAGGTCCGTGCCGCTGCAGCGAATGGAACGCCGGTTAAAGCCTCTAGATCAAGGTTTCGGAAACTGTGGTGCTTGTATCACTAATGGCAGACCACCCATTTTTTACTTGTGTTTGGCCTAAAAAAAAATCGAAATATGTCAAGGGATAAATATTCTCAATAATAAAACGTAATCCCCGTATATTTACGCAAATGTAGCATTGCTGGAGACATTATATATCTCATCCCCTTTGCCATTTATTCCAATTTCAACTTTTATTATTTTAGTACAAACAGTTGGTGGTGCAATGGAATTGTTATATTTCATTTAGTTTTACACCAGCGAAATAGTTTGAGAATCCGTTCTCTAGGTGAGGATAGTGATATTATTTGCGTGAGGAGCTATATCTGTGAAGGAGTAATGCTCTCGTAAAACTGCTGCCGAGTTTAGGAATGGTTTGTTTTTCCGAAATATTGTAAATTTTGGATTTTATATTCAGAATTTTACGTTCGTGTGTCCGTGCATCGTAACAAAGTTTTATAATAAAACCAAATAGATGCACTAATTTCACAAATTTATTTTGGCATGAAACTCTACATGTTTCGGACAATGCCTCTGTCCATCATCTGGAGTTCATTCACTCTACACTCAGCAATGGTATATGTCATACATGGCGTTCTATCCTGGTCCTGCTCCAAAGATGTCTACAAACCTCTATGACATACACCATCGCTGAGTGTACAGTGAATGAACTCCTGATGATGGACAGAGGAATTGTCCGAAACATGTAGAGTTTCATGCCAAAATAAATATGTGAAATTAGTGCATCTAGTTGGTTTTGTTATAAAAAATATTCAGAATTATTTGGTCCACATGCAAAGAACGCCGAAATATAATCAGCATGATATTATAACTCAGTATAATTCTGACATTGCTTGATAAGTACATTATTCCAAAGTAATTATTTAAAACTTCTTCTCAGTTTGAAATTAATATTAACTTATTACTGGGGTAACTTTAATTTTCGGAGATGCATATTCTCAACGCGCAGTGGTGTACAGAAAGACGTATCGCCGTTAATCTCCCTTAAGTGTTTCTTATGTTAGACTTACTTCAACACGGGGAAAAATGGACGTTTAAATGCAAGGCTTTGCACCACAGTAATGTAGTTTACAAGTAAGAATGTAAGTTGTAGCTTCTTGAGATTCAGTGCTCACGGAATTTTATTGAAGGTTTCAATGGCCAATAAAAGCGTTACACAATAATACAGTAATTTATAGTTTTTGACTTTGTGATGTTCTCATAATGTAATCTAAGGTACAAGAACTGTTGTGTTTTGTGTGTACATAATAATTTTCTGGCATCTTCTGCAGCATCGCGTCCTCTATGAACCCTAAATTTCGCCACATGCTGCTATTAATTGTTTTGAAATATTTTTGTGGCCACATTAATTGGTGAGATGGGAACTGTGAGGCAGAACCCAACAACCAGTTGGAAGCTTACATGGAGAGCGAAAATGAATGCGTTTTTGACGGTGAAATATAGAACAAGATTCTCCACGTAATGGAAATGAGATGCATACGAAATGTTAAAGGAACTATATATTGTAAGGGTAAACGAGAGGGTTAATATTATCGACCCCTTTATTACAGCCCTACTCCGACTGTTGTAAGGGCGTTAGATTAAGCGACTCTGCTCACGTCTCCCTTAGCTTCTACCCCCATCGCCCTTACCCCAATTTTATAACGCCACTTCATTGAACCACAGAGCGTAAAATCTATCGATTCCTTCACATGGGGGTGTCTTTCATTTCAGAGTTCCATTTTTCGTTTCAGAAATGTTTCAAGAAGAGGAATGATGGATATTAATATGTTGTAATTACGGGCTGTAATGTGACTTCTGAATTAACAATATTAAAAGCATTAAAATGCATTCCACTAGCTGGCCTGGAAGAATTAAACACCCATTTTTTTCTTACAATTTAGTCACGCTCGTGATTATCTTGAACCCTAAATCTTATTGCAGTTATTCCGAAAAAATGTCATTACAGTTACTTTCGAGTGTGGGGTTTTAAACGTAATTATTGTAGTGAGGTAATATTCATGCGTGCTGGTCCAAGTCCGGCGTTTTTCACTCAGACGTTCAGCGCCATCTAATATATTTATGTCTTGGATGTAATTGGTGACTGCTGACTGCTGACGAAGTGCTGTGACACACTATGCATGGCGAAGGTGTGGCAAAGGAGTATGATTATAAAGTTCGTCCTTCTTACTCGTGTTTCGCGATAAAGCGCGCAGTGTTGTTAACGTCTGTGTGTTTATACCCTTTGTGTTCACTCCGCTGTGGGTGTAATTTTGTCTATATTTCACATCGTAGGATGAATACAAGAATGCATGAAGTGCAAGGCTTTTTGTTTTGGGGATTTTGCTCACATGATTATTTAATTTATCTTCAAATATTGCGGCATTTTATTCACACCAATTGTGTGGCAGATAAATGTGTCGAATGCCGTATTACTTCTTCCTTTTCTTCTTTTATTTGTTACTTGTGAGTTTGTTTTTCCAGTACTCGTTCTTCTCCTGTTTCTTATCGTCTTTTATCATTTTGTCTTTCTTAAAGGAACGTAATTGAAACCTTCATAATTAGGAAAGTAGTATTCGATTGTAGTGAATTTTACTTATAAGGAATACGCTATCGCAGTTTAAGATCCTAATTGATGGAGTGCCCTAGAAATTTGAAAGAATGGCATGTTTGAGACATCAAACCTTGATTTGCAAGTCGTTTACATACGTTGTTCAGGAACTGCCTGAAGCTGCTTCGGCCCTGCTCGTTGTTCTAAATTCCTATGACTGTTTCTCATATGGGTGAGTAACATTGGTCAGAGTCGCTACTCTGTGGCAGGGTTGAGCGGATTGAAAAGGTTGGCAAGACTGTGTGCCATGGGAATTGTAGAACCCAGCTAGCTGCAGCGCACGGGATTCCCCTTGGGATACGAACTAATCAGAGTTTTGGCGCAGAGTTTTCACAGCGGTGCATGTCGAGCACTCCCAAGCCTGCTGCGGCCACTTGGGAACGGGAGATGGAATGAAATGGAAAGGTGAGGGGAACCCATGTCCCTAGGGATCATGCGTACCTTCATTTCTATCCCGGTTGGAGAGAAATTCCCAGCGGAATGAGCCTTCTAAAGATAAGGGTCTCTTAGTTCTTCATCTCTCACAGAAAAAGAGGATGTCATGTTCTCTTTCAGGGCGGAAGTTTACTTACCGAGGAATTTGATATTCTGTTATGTGATTACTTCTATGTTAAGAGAAACGTGTGGGTTATGAACTTCTGAATTTCTGGCTGTCAAGATGTGAGTTCTTGATGGAATGTGAGAGTAACCAAATGTTTATCGACTCTGTCACGAACTTTATTTGCAGACCCTCCTCGCTCCCAGGTCTTATACACACACTGACCAAACTAATCTTATATTCAGTCACATTTCTGTATCTATCTAGTCCCAAAATGAAGTATTAGTAATGCTTATGACAAATACGAGTATGTCATTGTCAAGTCACAGGCTCTTAAACTTCAACATATCTTGACGTTAAACTACAGTCTTTAGTTGTTTACCAAATATTTTTTGTATTTATTTACGATTCGCTTTGTTGAATGTAGGTAATTAACACTGTTGCCATTTGTTCACGAAAGGTGTTTTAAAATAACCGTTATTTATCTTTTGCACTATTTTCCCAACACGCTATACTGAGTACTGGATTTGGAGACGAATATTTACGGACGTTTCAGAATTGCATGCTTTTCAGTTTTTCTTCTTCTGTGGTTGTTTGCGTTATGAAACGCTGTACGACAGCTGGTTCTATTACGGTTTGTTATAAAAAGGGGCTTATTTAGCCGATTTCCGTAAGTAAAGAGACAAATATATTGATACACTTATGAAGTATTACGTCGTTGTTTAACATTTCTCTTTCAACTGTGAATGTTTTGTAGAGTAAAATGAAATGTGAAGATAATATTGGACGGTAAAAATTGACAATTCAAAAGACATTGAGCTTCGACGATAAATATGAAGAACCTCGCAGAGATTCGAATGACTGTCTCTCTGTATTACAAATCTGTCTGTTACCGTCGTTGTGATGTGTGACACTGGGTTTTTTTTACGGTAACTCTGGGAGCATTGCAGCTGTATGACGCAAGAAAATGCCGTCATGGATTGGATTTTGGTTGGCTTTATCTTTGTCTATCCTGCTTTTAATATCTGACACTGCAAATGTGTATGCAGAATTGTGATCGCCATAACAATTAGAGATATCCGAAATGTTGCATTTTTCGTAAAGGACAGCCTAACGACATTTTACTCACCTTTGTAAAACCATCCTATTATAATGCTGCATTGAGCTTTCTTCTTTTCAACTTCGCTCAACTATTCTAATCGAGTGCTTGCTATGGGGGAGCTGGGTGCATATTTGAAGTATGCGCCTAATAACAAGAAGGGTGGCGAGAACAATGCAGCAACTTGCAGAAATTCCGCTGCAGAACTCAACAACAGGAACAAGAGGATGTATAAGAAGAATCTAAACTACCATTAACCATATAAATCATATTTCTTTTCTACGCAAAGTAATGGGTGTCAGCGTTAAGAGTAACCATTATTCCAGTGTTAGACCCTTTACAAACATGTAACCCTCTAGTGTAATCCATTTATTTCCATTCCGTGAAGCCCTTTGCACGAAATTATTTAACTTGATTTGTTAGTGGGTGCAAAGTGGTATGTTACAAATTAATCTCAAACTATTCCAGCAACTTGCTTTGCGGGGTAAAATATTAAGTGTAATTAAATTGAAACAAAGAAACTGCGCATGCTTAAAGATGCGGCAAGAAATTGTGTTTCTGCATTCCGGAACTTACAGCAATAGTCTTTTTCTGTCAGCAAGGGATATGAAATTAATGTCCGCTGGTTCTGTTGAATACCGAAATTATCTTGTGGCTCTACTTCGCAGTTTACACCAGTGTAAAATTGAACTCGTACGTCAATGTATCGTGGGTCGTGCAAATATAGGCAGAATGCAGGGTGGCATTTGCTGTTAGGCCTCTTTGTTCTGCTGTAAGAACTGCATTATCGTCGACTCTTTTAAACACACTTTTATGAAATTTAGCTCTTAGGATTATAGCGTGTAGTTTATGTTGCACTCACAAAGAAGAGTCTGAACACTGCGCCTTTCAGCTTTGCCATGTCTGTAAATCCGAGTGTAACGTCTCGATAAATGCTGAATAAATTTTTATGAAATTCGATATTGGGGGTTTTTAAAGTAAAATATTTCCAGACTTTTCAGTTGTCATGGAAATCAGACAATAATAACGATCAGTTTTTTGAAGTCGTTTATACGTTTCTGCGCGCCACTCGAACGTGCTCCTTAAATATTTATTTAATGACAGATATAAACTGAAATTGTGGACAGTAACGACATATGCCGACACTTCTTATGCTGAACACAATTTTTCTACGTAGTTAAACGAAAGTGATCGAAAGCGCCAGAGCTGTTGCTCTGTTGCCTACCTTTCCCAACTTTTTATGTAGGAATCTGACATTTAAGACTGTATTAATTACGAATCAGATGCAACAAATTCGCTAGTTTAAATACGTAAGAAATCTCCAAAGCTCAAAGGGCAAAGGATGTTTGACAAATAAAAGAAAGATTTCATAAGTAAAATCAAATAAATTGCGTATATTTAAGAGAAATAGCGCCTATGATTACATATTTCAAATTATAAGGAATGTTAAAATAACCATAAAAATTCCGATAGACATGTATACAGGTGTAAATAGAACTGAATTTTATTAAAATTGACCTAATTATTTGATATGCTATTTTTTGTAAAATTAATACTGTCGCTGGATTTATCGTCTTACCAAAGTACGAAAGTACATCGATATTATAATTCTCAACCCCTAAAATAGCCAAAGAATACACTTCTCTAAAACCTATTTAATGTTTTACTCACTCTTAGATCTGTACATTTTGTAGATATTCAGTCTGATAAAATGTCTACATTCAAAATGTTCTAATTTTTACATGTATTTACTTACCGTTGATTGTAGCAAAGGCCAAGTGAGTGTGTTTCGGTATACAGTACAGGGAGGAATTAGACGTACATATCTGCTTGTTGGCTGCTGAAAGACCAAGTTAGTGCCATACTACATGGTGCACCATCTCCAGTCTCGGAACAATGCTGCACGTTACGTCTTCTGCTTACAGAGGGAAAGGAATGGGGATGGCGTATGATTGATATGATATGATATGATATGATATGATAT
>JGI20166J26741_11732362_pt1 | contig 10629 bp, 8 predicted proteins | sample TergutCu122P5_FD_26741 | JGI IMG/M metagenome (IMG submission 26741) | reverse complement strand
GGAGCGCCACGACGGCCTTGGGGGTTTCAGGGAACATGAGGTCGTTAATGCAGGTGGCGAACAGAGCCACCCGTGGTCCAAACACGGCAGTTGTCCTTTCTGGCACTCGCCAGGACGATCGGCACCATCGACGAACTATCGATAGTGCAGATTATCCCGACGGCTACCCCCCGCGCTAGGGGGGCGCTGATAAACAGCGCTCCCCTGGGACTCAATCGCTTCGCTCGGGGCGCGAACGTTATCGGGCGCCTGCGTATCTCCTGTTGGTGAAACCGTTGAGCAACGCGGAACCGACCAGGATCGCGCCGAGCGCGAACAGCTGGAACTGAGAGCCGCCGTTGCCTGGAATGGCGATGAGAATGCCCGCGTTGAGCCAGACGACGAGCATGCCCGCGAGCACCACGCCGGCTACCCCACCGATGCCGCCGGTGATCGCCACGCCGCCCAAAATCGCGATGGTGATCGACGGCAGGGCCATCCCGTTCCCGGAGACGCCCGCGTCCGGCATGGCCGAGGCGAATTCCGAAACCGTGACCACGGACACCAAACCGGCGATCGCGCCAGTCCCGATGTAGGCCAGCATCCGGGTCAGTTTGACGTTGATGCCCGCCCAGGACGCCGCGACGTCATTGGTGCCGATGGCGTACAGGCGCCGGGCGTACGTCGTCTTGGCGACGACGAGCCACACGATCACGACCGTGGGGATCAGGAAGATGAACACGCTGAGCGGAATCAACGGCACGTATTGCCCGATGAGCGGCAACTCGACGCTCTTCGACAGCGAGTACAAATCCTGGATCGGCTTCGTGCTGATCGGCTGCTGCCCGTTGATGACCAGCGAGATCGACCACATCGCGTAGTACGTCGCCAGCGTGACGATCAACGGCGGGTAGCCCAAATATGCCACCAAGGCGCCGTTCACCAGCCCGAACAGCGCGCCGAGCAAGATGGCGACGACGATCGCCAAGCCCAGCGGCCAGCCCCACATGCCGTACATGAATCCGAAGATCATGCCCGACAAAGTGACGTTCGCGCCGACGCTCAAGTCGATGCCACCGGCGCCGGAGACGATGACCAACATTTCGGCCAAGGCCAGTAACACCAGTGGCACGAGATTGATCGTGGCTGCGGCCATGTAGTCGAAGTTGTATGCCGCGCTGAACACCTTGGCGGCGCTCAGCGACATGAACGCGGCGATCACCACCACCAACAAAACCACCAGCAACGCCGTGCGGTTGGTCAACAGGAACCGCTTCCAATCGCGGGAGATCACGTCTGGACTCATAGCCGGGCCTTCCTCCGCCGCTCGCGTATCAGGTCAGCGCCGACGGCGATGACGATGAAAACGCCAACGAACAAATTCGAAAGCTGCGACGGCAACCCGAGCAGGGTCACGCCGGAAGCCACCGTCTGAACCAACAAGGCTCCGAGAACCGCGCCCAGTACCGACCCGCGGCCGCCGACAACGGACGTGCCACCGATCACCGTTGCCGCGATGGTCGCCAACTCCTGTCCCTTGCCGACGTTCTGGTCAAGCGTCGATGTGCCACCGGCGATCGTGATGCCCGCGGCCAAGCCGACGAGGATTCCCATGACGAGGTAGGCCACGAAAACCCGCCAGCGCACGTTCACGCCGGCCAGCGCCGCAGCCGTCTCATCGTCGCCGATCGCATAGAAATGCCGGCCGCCAGGGAAGTGCCGCAAATACCACCAGGCCAGTGCGACGAGCACCACCATGAGCAGGAACGCGATTGGCACCCCGAATACGCGGCCGCCCTCGCCCGGACCCAGAATGTCGCGCGACGCGGGCATTCCGTTCACGGTCTGCGAGTTGAAGATTTTGAGGCCCACGAATTGGAACAGATTCGCGGTGCCGAAGGTGACGATGATCGCCGCCACCCTGCCGTAGCTGATGAGTAGCCCGTTGAACGCGCCGAGCAGGCCGCCCAATATGACGCTGACAATGATGGCGACCCCGAAAGGCACCCCGGCTTCGGCGATCAGCTTGGCAATCGTGACGGAACACACCATCAGGATCGCCGCGATCGAAATGTCGATGCCGGCGGTCACCATGATTATCGTCATGCCGATCGCCATGATGCCGATTGGCGCCAGTTGCCACAGCATGCTCTGGATCGAGTAGGGATCGAGGAACCCCTTCGTCGTCAGGGCAAGGATTATCCACAAGGCGATGATCGTCGCGATCAAGATGATTTCCTGCCCGGTGACTGGTGCGGGCAACACTCGTCCCGGCCGTCGGGCCACGATCACGTCACTCATCTCGCCCCCTCCCGCTGCAAAGCGAGTTCTTGTTCGCCGCTCAGCTGACCAGACGCGGCGGCGAGGACGTCGGCCTGATTCGCGCCGCGTTCGAATTCGGTGAAAGTAGTGCCATTGCGGATCACGATCAACCGGTCGGCGATGCGCATGGCCTCGCCCAGGTCGGACGTCGCGATCAGCACCGCGGTGCCTTTGGCGCACAGGTCGTCAATGATCTTGTGTATTTCGTCCTTCGCCTGAATATCGACGCCCTGAGTCGGTTCGGCGAGTACGAGCACATCCGGGAGTTCGACCAACTGCCTGGCCAGGACGACCTTTTGCGCGTTCCCGCCGGAAAGCGTGGAAACCGCGCGCGTCGGGTCGGGGGTCTTGATAGCCAGGGTCTTCACGAACTCGTCGGCTTTCTCTTTCTCCAGCCGGCGGCTCATGAAAACGCCCGCCCGGGAGAAGAACGAGAGCGACCCGATCGAGATATTGAATGCGATCGGCTGGAACGAAAGCAGCCCTTCCAGCTTGCGATTCGCGGGTAGCATCGCCAACCGCAGCCGCTGCGCGTGCGCGGGCGAGGACGGTCGGTACGGTTTGCCCTTCAACTCCATCCGGCCGCCGGTGATGGCGGTCTTCCCGTAGGTGGCCGATGCGATTTCGGCGACGCCCGAGCCAACCAATCCGAAAAGGACGACGATCTCGCCGGAACGGACGTCGAGGCTCACGTCGTGGAACCTATTGGAACGCAACCCGCGCAACGACAAATACACGTCGCGGGCAGCGGCCCTTTGTTTTCCGGACGAGCCCTGGAATTCCCCGCCGACCATCATGTCCGCGATGCTTCCGACGGTGAGGTCGCCGGTGTGGAACGTCCCGAGCGTTTCGCCATCGCGCATCACGGTGACCACGTCCGCGATCTGGAACAGTTCGTCGAGCCGGTGACTGATGTAGATCACCGAAACCCCGGCGGCCGCCAATCGCCGGATCGCCGTGAAGAGCGTGTCGATTTCGGCGTCGGTGAGAATCGCAGACGGCTCGTCCAGAATCAATATGCGGGCGTTGCCAACCAAGGCTTTGGCGATCGAGACTTGCTGTTGCTGCCCTGCGGACAACTCCTCCACTTTTCGAGTGACGATGTCGTCGGACAACCCGAATGCGGCGAGCGCCTCCCGCACCCGGTCGTTTTGGGCTTCCCAGTCGACGAACGGCCCTTTGCGTGCCTCGCGTCCCAGGAAGGTGTTTTCTGCGACCGTCAACTGGCCGAAAAGCTGCGCCTCCTGGTACACCGTCGCGATGCCAAGGTCGAGCGCTGCCGACGCCGTCCGTACGGTGACAGCCTTGCCGTCCAGTTCCATGGTGCCGGTGTCGGGGTGCTCCGCACCGGCGACGATTTTGATCAGCGTGGATTTGCCCGCGCCGTTTTCGCCGACGAGCGCGTGCACTTCGCCGGGCATCAGGTCCAGGTCTGCGTGTTTGATCGCCTGAACGCCGCCGAAGTGTTTCGAAACACCCTTCAACGACAACCGCGGAACTCCGACGGTCGCGCGCGGGGCAGGCGCCGCTACACCAGCCATGCGAATCTCCAAATGATCGGGTGGAACGGTGCTGGGGGACCCGAGATCCCCCAGCACCATCAGTGATGGATCAGTAGTCGAACTGTCCCGCGTTGTCCTTGGTGAAGACGGTCGGCGGGCCGAGCAGCAGCGCCTTGGACGTGCCATCGAACGTCACGCCCTTGATCGAGGCGACGTCTTGCGTGGGCTGGAAGGACTTGCCCGCGACCAGTTGGGCGCCGGCCCACGCGGTCAAGTAGCCAAGATCCTCAACGTTCCACAGGATCGAACCAGAGGACGAACCGTCGGTCAGGTACGGCAGCATCGCCTTCGGCGTGCCGACGCCCACCGAGAAGACCTTGCCGATCTTGCCCGCGGTCTTGACGGCCTCGGCAACTGCCGGAGCCGACGTCGAGCACTGGCCGATGAGACCGGTCAGATCCGGGTGGGCATTGATCAGGTCGGTCGCCATCTTGGTGGCCTTCGCCATGTCCTCACCCGCGTAGACGGGGTCGAGCACCTTGATGTTCGGGTAATTCTTGAACGTGGTCTTCTCGACGGCGATCCACGAGTTGAGGTTCTGGGCCGTCTCACCGCAGGAAACGATTCCGACGGTACCCTTCTCGCCCATGGCCTTCGCCAGGGTGTCGGCGGTGTACTTGCCGATGCCCTCGTCGGTGGCCTGCTGCACGAAGACGGAACGCACCGAGTCGGGCGCGTCGGTGTCGGTCGTGCCGACCTTGATGCCGGCGTCCGCGGCCTCCTTGAGCACTGGGGCCATCGAGTTCGGGTCGTTCGGCGCGACGAAGATCGCGTCCACCTTCTGCTGGATCAACGAACGGACGATGTTCGCCTGCGCCGCCGGATCGGCGGTCGTCGAGCCCTGGTACACCCACTTGAGGCCAGGAATGTCAGCCTCGGCCTTCTTGCCACCCGTGTTCATTGCTTCGAAGTACGGGATGCCCTGCAGCTTCGGAACGAACGCGACGGTGAACGACGCGGGCGCGGCGGCACTCGACGGCGCGGCCGACTGGCCGGCTGGGACCGGGGCAGCGCTGCTCGCTTCGGTACGGGATGTGCACCCCGCTGTCGCGACGGTGGCGGCCAGCAGCAGCAGGGCCGCGCCGGTGATGAGTGGTTTTCTCACGCTTTTCTCCTTGTTGAGCGTTGAAATTGGTCGGCGCGCCAGGCGTGGCGAGCCGTGGTCTCTTGGACCTTCGTCCAGACGGCAACATCTTCGCGCCCAGACTCCGCGCGTGCGAGATAGCGCAGCGCCGAGCCGTAGCCAGATGTCGCCGTCCTTGGGAAGGGACCCCCAAGAGACCGCACGCGCATAGCGTACTGTTGTCCGCGCTGCGCAGGTCAAACGGCGTCCGTGGGTTTCAACGCCTGATCAAAACCACGGACAAATCGTTCACATTCGTGCCGGTGGGCCCGGTGATCAGCAGCCCGTCGATGTCCGCCAACGCGTGGTAGGAGTCGTTGTCGGCCAGGCATTGCGGGACGTCCCATCCAGCCTCGTGGAGTTTGGCGAGCGAGTCGCCGTCGACGTAGCCGCCGGCGGCGTCCGTGGGACCGTCCGTGCCGTCCGATCCGAAGGAGAAGACGGCGACGCCGGGAAGCCCGGCGATGACCGGGGCAGCGGCGAACGCGAGTTCCTGGTTGCGTCCGCCCATGCCGGCCCCCGTGATGTGGACGACGGTCTCACCGCCCGCCAGGAACGCCACCGACTGGTCGCCCGCGGCGTGGTAGCGGGCGATCGCGCCGAGGAAGCGTCCGGCGTCCCGGGCCTCGCAGGTCAAGACGTCTGTCAGGGCGATCGGGGTGTACCCCAGTTCGCGGCAGACCCGTTCGCCGGTCCGGATCAGTTCCGCGACGTTGCCGACCACCAACGAGGTGACGTTGTCCAGTTCCTTCGGCGTCTCGACCTTGAGCAGCTCGGTTGCTTCCGCGCTCAGCCGGAGCTTGTACTGCGCGGCGATCGCCTGGGCCTGCGCCGCGGTTGCGGAGTCGGGGTAGGCGGGGCCGGACGCGATCGAGTCGAGCGGGTCCCCGAGGACGTCGGAAAGCACGACGGCAAGGACGTGGGCCGGCGCGCACAACTGCGCGAAGTGGCCGCCCTTGACGCGCGAGAGCCGCTTGCGGATGGTGTTGATCTCGACGATGTTCGCCCCGGACGCCAGCAATTGCTGATTGATGTCGGAGATCTCGGACGGTTCCAGCAGCGGGTCTTCGAAAAGCGCCGACCCGCCGCCGGACACCAGGAACAGCACGGTGTCGTCGGCGCTGAGCCCGCGCACCGCCCCCAACGCCACCTGGGTGGCCTTGTAGGTGTTCTCGTCGGCGACGGGGTGCCCGGCCTCGAAAACCTGGGTGCGCGGCAGGTCGCCCTGCGCGTGGTCGTATTTGGTGATCACCACACCGGAATCGAGCCGGTCGCCGAGCGTGTCGCAAGCCGATTTCGCCATCGCCCAAGCGGCCTTGCCGATGGCGATCATCACGATCCGTCCGGGTGCGAACTCGTGTTCGGTCACCGCCCGGCGCACGCCCACATCGGGCTGAGTGGCGGCGAGAGCGGCGGTGATGATCTGCTGAGCGTCTTGACGCAACATGGCGGCCTCCTGTGGGCGACGTAGCCGTTTCGACGGCGAGACGGCGTTGAGATTTCGCCAGCGTATCGCATTCCCACCGGCCCAAGAAGAGGCGCCGGCCCGGAATCCGGGCCGGCGCCAAAATGGTGGTTGCTATTCGGCGACGACGGGGTTGGTCAGCGTGCCGACGCCTTCGACTTCGATGGTGATGGTTTCGCCGGCATGGATCTGGCAGGCGCCCGCGGGCGTGCCACTCATGATGACGTCACCGGGGAACAGCGTCATGACCTTGGACAGGTAGGCGATCTGCTGGGGGAGGCCCCAAAGCAGGCGGCGCGTCGTCCCGTCCTGGATCAGTTTGCCGTCCACCGAGGTCTTGATGCCGGTGTTGCAGGCCTGCTCGAACGTCAGGTCGGTGGTGATCCACGGGCCCATGGGCGTGAAGTCGTCGAACCCTTTGGCGAGCCCCCACGGGACGGGATCCACAAAGAAGTCGCGGGCGGTCACGTCGTTGACGATCGTGTACCCGAAGATGACGTCCGGAACCTGTTCGGGGGTGATGTGCCGCGCCTTCTTGCCGATGACGACCACGAGTTCGCCTTCGAGGCCGGTGTCGTGGCTGATCGCCGGAATGACGATCGGCGCCCCCGGCGCGATGACTGAGTACGGCGGCTTGAGGAACACCTGCGGCTTGGCGTCCGGGCCGGGCAGGTCGGGGTCGCGGTCGGGTGAGTAATTCTTCGCCAGGCCCACGACCTTGGACGGCTCGACGGGAGCGAGCAACTGGATATCAGCCCAGGCGTGGGTCTCACCCGTGGGTGCGGCCGGGCCGAGTACGGGATTGCCGTCAAGATCGGCGACGGAAATCGGTTGGTTGTCGGATGCCAGTTCAACGCTCCCGTAGCGGATCTGGCCGGCGATGGAATATCGGGCGATCTTCATGAGGCCTGACCGTAGCCGAGCCTGCCACCGCCCGCAAGGGTTAGCGCTATTTGTCGGTGGCCGGTGTTACGCTCAGGCTCAGATCGGTGGCCGGAACGACGAAGTGGGCGGCCACATCAGGAGAGGAAGACCGATCATGACGAAAGTTGGAATCGTCGGCTTGGGCATCATGGGCGTCCCGATGATGCGCAACGTGCTGGCGGCCGGGCATCAAGTCAAGGGCTACGACCTCAATCCCGCTGGCGTCGCCAAGCTGGTCGAGGCCGGCGGCGTCGCCGCGGCGAACGTCGCCGACGCGTGCACCGGCGTGGACGTGTTCATCACGATGGTGCCCGATTCGCCGCAGGTGAAAGAGGTGGTGTTCGATGCGGGCGGCCTGCTGGAGCATGCGACGGCCGGTCTGCTGTACATCGATATGTCGACGATTCGCCCGGACGTGGCACAAGAGGTCGCGCAAGCGTGCCGCGACAAGGGCATTCGTCCCCTCGATGCGCCGGTCTCAGGCGGGGAGAAGGGGGCCGTCGACGGCACGCTCTCAATCATGGTCGGCGGCGAGTTGGCCGATTTCGACGCCGCGCTGCCGCTGTTGGAGACGATGGGCAAGACGGTCGTGTACGTCGGTCCGTCCGGCTCCGGGCAGACGGTGAAAGCCGCCAACCAGCTCATCGTCGGCGGCACCTACGGGCTGATCGGCGAGGCCATCGTGTTCCTGGAGGCCTACGGCGTCGACACCCACGCCGCGCTCAAGGTGATCGGTGGTGGGCTGGCCGCCTCGCGGATCATGGAGCTCAAAGGCGAGTCGATGCTCGCGCGCCAATTCGCGCCGGGGTTCCGCATCGACTTGCACCACAAAGACATGGGCATCGTCACCAGTTCGGCGCGCGAGGCGGGCGTCGTGATCCCGCTCGGCTCGCTGGTGGCCCAGCTAATGGCGTCCGCACGGGCCAACGGTGACGGCGGTCTCGACCACTCCGGGCTGCTGCGCACGATCGAGCGCATGTCCGGCCGCGAATCATAGGAGGAACGATGCAATACGCGATCAACTGCTCCTTGCTGTTCAAGGAGTACCCGTTACTCGAGCGGGCCGCCCAGGCCAAGAAGGCTGGCTTCGACTATGTCGAGTACTGGTGGCCGTGGGACGTGGCCACCCCGCCCCAAGACGAGGTGGACGCGTTCGTCGCGGCGATCAAGGCGTCCGGGGCGCAACTGATCGGTCTCAACCTCTTTGCGGGGACGATGCCCGGACCAGACCGGGGGGTGGTCAGCTGGATCGCCCGACAGAAAGAGTTTCGTGAAAATGTCCCTGTCGCGATGGCGATCGCCGAAAAACTTGGGTGCCAGGCGTTCAACGCGCTGTACGGCAACCGGCAGCCGGACGAGGACCAGGATGCGGCCGACGAGTTGGCGCTGGAGAATCTCGCCTACGCCGCAGCCGCGGCCGCGGAACTGGGCGGGACAATCCTGCTGGAGCCAGTGTCAGGCCCGGGTTCCGAGGCGTACCCGCTGAAGCATGCCGAAAACTGTTTCGTTGTCATCGACAAGTTGGAGGCGAACGGCGTGGCCAACGTCAAGTTCCTCGCCGACCTGTATCACCTGGCCGCGAACGGTGATGACGTGGCCGCCGACATCGAGCGCTACGCGGCCCGCGTGGGGCACGTGCAATTGGCCGATTTTCCCGGCCGCGGGGAGCCCGGCACGGGCGCGGCGCCCTTGGAAGAATGGCTGGCCAGCCTGCAAACCGGCGGGTACGACGGGTACGTCGCCCTCGAGTACAACCCGACGGTTCCCACGGGCGCGTCGTTCGGATCATTGCCAAACCTGCTGTAGGTTGCTATAAAGACAGCGTGCTTGTCACATGTATTACGTAAGCCAAGTAGCGGGAAGTGACAGTTTCCGTCGACACACAGCCCAAAGGAGAGTCCTGTGCTACCTCTAGAAGTATTTAATCAATTGCCGACGGCCGTTAACGGCAGCCTTGGGCTGTCCGCGCTGGTAGCAGCTCTGCCGTTGGTCCTACTGTTCGTCTTGCTCGGCGTGTTCAAGGCGCCCGCCTGGATCAGCGCGCTCGCGACGCTGGTCCTGTGCGTCATCTTGTCTATCGTTGGGTGGGCGATGCCGGTCGGCATGTCATTGTCGGCAACAGCGCTCGGCATCTTCTTTGGTCTCGGCCAAATCATGTTCTTGCTGATCGCCGCGCTGTGGCTCTACAACACGTCGGTCAAGTTCGGCTGGGACCGGGTGCTGCGCGACATCATGCGCGGCATTTCCGATGACCTGCGCGTGCTGTCGATCCTCGTCGCGTTCTGCTTCGGCGCCCTGATCGAGGGCCTCGCCGGGTTCGGCACCCCCGTCGCCATCACGGCCGCCATCATGGCCGCCACCGGAATGCCGAAACTCAAGGCCGCCGCGGTCTGCATGCTGGCCAATACGGCACCCGTCGCGTACGGCTCCGTCGGCGCGCCCATCACGGCGCTCGGCTCCTCGGCGGTCGCGCTCGGCGACGGCAACTTCCAACCGGCGCATTTGGCGGATGTCTTCGGCGCCATGATCGGCCGCCAGTCGCCGTTGATGGCGATCATCGTGCCGTTCGCCCTGCTGTTGATGGTCGACGGCAAGAAGGGCCTGAAAGACTGCTGGCACATCGCGCTCGTCGCGGGCGTGTCCTTCGCGCTGGCTCAGTACCTCACGTCGAACTTCGTGTCCTACATGATCACCGACCTGATCTCCTCGCTGTTCAGCCTCATCGTGCTGGTCCTCGTGCTGCGAGTCGCGCACCCGAAGCACACGATGCTCGCGGAAGCCGAGGCGGAAGCAACCGAGAAGCTGCCGGCGCAGTCGGCGACCGGCGCCGCCCGTATGTGGGGCGCGTTGGCTCCCTACGCGATCATCATCGTGTTGTTCGGCATCGCCAAGATTCCAGCGATCAACACATGGCTTACCGCGACGCTCACGCCGCACTCGATCAACACCATCACCAAGAAAGACCAGGCCGGCTTCATCTGGCCAGGGCTTGAGAACTGCCTGAACGTGACCGGCAAGAACTTCTGCGTCGCCACGAACGCCAACATCTGGTCGATCTTCTCCAGCGGCCTCATTCTGGCGGTCAGCGCATTGATTTTGGCGGCGATCTACCGCATGAGCCTCAGCACGTCGTTCGGGGTTCTGGGCGAGACGATCAAGACCCTGCGCTACACGATCATCACGATCGCGTGCGTCTTGGGTATCGCCTACATCATGAACGCGTCGGGCATGACGCTCTCCCTCGGCCAGCAGAT
>JGI20166J26741_11732139_pt1 | contig 10629 bp, 6 predicted proteins | sample TergutCu122P5_FD_26741 | JGI IMG/M metagenome (IMG submission 26741) | reverse complement strand
ACCACAGGCAGCAACCACTGTATAATACTCTTGAGCTCCTGATGATGGGCATAGTGGTGCCCGAAACATGTTGAGCAAGTAATAAGATCTGCAAAAAAAAAACCTCTGTTGCATCTAGTTGGCATTTTATTTCCACATATTAACGACGATGCACGGTCAAAATCACATCAAATGTGTTGGTTCACTTTTGAACAGTGAGTAAATTTGAGAACTGCGCTCTTCTGGGCTGTCACGCAGCGAGTAGTGGTAATTCTTACCGACGTTTTGGGACAACCTGTCGGTCCCATCGTCATTTTTCATTCTTGAACCATGAAGATGGAACTTACAGATTGTCTCTAAACGTCGGTAAGAAATTGCCACTACTTGCCGCCTAATAACCCAGAAGAGTGCAGTTCTCATATACTTCGCGGCGGAAGCCTAAATCACGCAGTGAGTAACTTTGCCCCTTTATACTTTACGTACTGCGTCATGAGGTAATGTGGTGGCAGCGATGGTAAAAACGCCACATTATGTTTTATGTTTGCAATAGATGGGAATGTGAGTTTAACGTTTCGACCGCTTTACCCCAGACTTAACAGCGTCTGCTACACGCTTTGTAGACTGGGCTGACTGCAGAGGCGGTATGAAATGGAGACAAAACAACTTAATCCGTGACATTTTCCCCCTTTGTTGGAGTGGGCTTGTTTATATTTGTAACTGCCAGTGAGTTCTTCGTATGGTGTGGCCTCCAACTCATTTTGTTGGGGGTTGTGTTTATAAGTAACGTACATAAGCCGTCTCTTGCTGTTGGACTGCTGTGCAGAGCAGAACTCAGAGTCGCAGTAAGCAGCACTCCGTCGGCCAGACCTGTACCTTTGTCATGCATAGGATATGTTTTGTTTTGGTACAGGGAGAGGGGTGAAGTCGCAGAGATGTGGAGGGGGTTAGTGTTTTTGACCTGGATCAATACCCGACGTCGGCGAGGTTTCCGTCACAGTGTAGTGCAAGGTCAATAGGGTACCGTACTCTTGTCCTTACGAACCGCACCCTCTTCCATGCTTGTGGAGTTGAACGCTTATGCGCAGTGGAGCCTAGGGTGTAACGATCCTGAGCACGTGACGTTGAATCATACACATACATGCACCCTTGACACTCTGCCCTCCGATGTGTGTGTATATACCCCATATGCTGTTACATCATGCAGTAGCATATGGCGAGGATTTGGGTTTGTACTGATTGAGAAAAAGTTGCCGAATTTACGAAAGAATTGTTTCACATCTACAAGAATTATCACCGAACATGCGGAGTCGTTACGAGTCTCAGTTGCAGTCTGGACGACGATGAAAGTACTGCACAAAGCGAAGATTACATTTCAAATATATGTATCACAGAAATATGCACTTAGAATAAATGGTGAAAACGTGCAGGCAGCACTAGATAGAAAGGGCATGCCATGCGCTTAATCATGAATCAGCATCCTTTGTCTAATAATCAGTGAATCGGTGAAGAGATGAACAATAGATCAAGGTGCGTAGGTTAAAAATTGAATTACTCTATAGTTCTATTGAACAATCCAGCAGACTGCAGCTGAAGAGATTCAGTCAACTGTAACGTAGTGCACCTACCTGCACTAGTTGCATGATGTTCTAGACATGGCTGTGACAAAAACTGCGAAAGCGTAGCGTAATAGGCGAATGTAGAATTATTAGTTGCGCCGTGATATTGTTAGAAGTAATGCTTTAAATATCAAAATTTATTCAGTCAGTGTCGTAATGTATTTCACTGAGCAGCGGTTTAAAGTGTTTCGTTCCTTTCCTGCAGTACGATGAAGTAGACATGGTTAAAGTGATAAAAATAGGAAGATTGAGGTGGTTGGGACACCTCTTTAGAATGCAAGAACTGGATCCTTGCAGAAAGCTTACTCTTCTTAAAACAGAAGGCACTCGTCGTGAATGAAAAGGAAAATGTAAGTAGGGGTGCCTTGAGTCAGTAGAAGGTCTAAAGAAGGTGGGCTTGACGAACTGGAGACGTAAGTAGCAGGACTTACAACAGAGGACGACAGTTTTGGAAGAGGCAACGGGTCACACAGGACTGTAATGCCAGAAGAAGAGGAGGAGTAGGAGTAGGTTTCTTGTCTGTTTTCAGTTGCTGTTGAGTATGTGGCAAAGTACATACTAAATTCGATGGTGCATAGTAAACAAGAATGCTTACCAACGACACCTTGCATCAAATACAGTCATCGAGACGTGTGCCGGATCTTGCATGTTTTCATACAGCGCACGTCACCACGCCATTTAGTTGCAGAGGTTATGGAAATGTTCTTGTGTGGTTTAACGCAAATGATGTCTTGCCAGTATGCTTTGGTGTCATTTAGTACACTTCCTCCAGCTTTCTGGAAAATACATTTTCTCAGATTAATTTTTCGGGTTCTAAGACGGCCGTGCTGAAAATGTGTTTCTTTTATTGAGTGCCAGGATTTTAGAATGTGATAGCCGACCTCATCTCCATTCTGTAGTTCTGAGACGTGCGAAACGCGTCACTAACCTTTGTGGATTTTCACATGGTAAATTTCAGGGCTGTGATTGGATTCTGATTTATCTTGGTCGCAGAGGGGCAAGGGAGTGCCACTGCCAAATCTGCATCGCCGTATTGTACAAGAAAAGGGGGGGAGGCTGTGAGAATGCGTTAAGAGAAGAGCTTTGCGTCTGTTTTCATCTCTTTCTAACAGGGAGGGTTGGCTGCACCATTCCATTCGTCTGCAACATACAGACGGGGTTGAATGACCCGGTGGAATGGCGGGCTTGGGTAGTGTAGTAGTGGAAATTTCCCACTGCTCACGATATTCCAGGCGGGCGACGCTTGTGCGGGTGAGGGGGACGCGGGTCTGTGGTTTGGCGGGTCCGGGGGGGGAAGGTTGGCAGCGACTGGAAAAGAATGCTGGCCAGACAAGCCACAAAAAATTGGAAACGGACTCAAGTGATATGGTGTTTTTATCCGTGGATAAACCAGGAAGTTTGGCAGGTAGCCAGGAGTAAATTCATGGATAAGAATACCTTGTGTTAATATTTAGACTTCTCTGCATGTAACGTGTCTCTTCAGTGTGAAAGTGTAAACATTGGGATCTACAACGATTTGTTTGCATTCCATTTTTCGCAAGTAGGTCAGCTTGTATGAGTTTGAGACCCAACACGCTGTAACTTTGAGTTACCGAGAAATGCTGATAAGATGTGTGTCCATGAAGGGTGCTATTAGATCGTAGCATGGTGGGATCGTATTGTCCTGTTTATCATTGGCAGATAAATTCCAGGCGCCAGTGGTGATAACGACCAGACTACCTGAAGAAAGTACACATGAGAGCGAAATATTATCGGCTTTTGAAATAAATCAAATGGACTTTGCAATGGTAGATGGCGGCTTAGGTATGTCAGCGCTCTGAACTCCATTACTTGGAAGTGATGTTGCGCTTGAACTGTCGCCGCCGAAATCCATTTAGACATTCCTTTGAAATCAATTAGTAAGTCACGAAACGTAGTTCAGTACAAAGTCATGGACGCGAGTGGGAAAGTGGAGGTAAAGAGGCTGGGCAGGCAGTGATGTGTGTGTGTGTGTGTATGATTCAACTTGAAGTATCGAGTGCCCGTAACTTGTGAGAAGGAAATGTTTCTGGCATTACGAAATGTAAATTAATTATATTAAGTAAGGAAAATGTGTTTCAAACCTACTCTGAAAAATTTGTCAGTATGCCAGATGTTTGGACAGTTGTAATGGCAGTTGAGTTCATACTGTTTCTTGTATGTAGCTGGCTTGTGTATGTAGCTGGCTTGTGTATGTATCTCTAAGACTAATAGCGTTGTTGTTCTTTGCAGTTTCATCCCCGATGTCACTAGCAAGTGTCCATCCCATCGAAATGCATAACCGAGATCACAGGTGAGTTGGTTTTTGAAACTGAGAAAGTTAATTGTGAAGGAGAGGCTGGAGGTAGTCATGGATAATTTGTGGTGTCATATGGGGATCTGTAGCCTTCCTTTTAGAAGTTAACAGGAAAACTGAAAGCCTTGTAACAAAGAATGTTTTACTTTAGCGATGGAACAGTCTTTTAAATTACATTAAGCTGAAGTTTTGTAAATGAAGAATAAGCATTGGTGCATGAAGGTTTGTGTACCTGCTTCCAGTGGCCTGAGCAACAGGAGTCAGAGTATAGGGAGTTCATTGGAAGAGCTTCACAACTGCTTCACCAATTCTGATGCTGTTTTGTCCATTGAGGAGCTCCGCCTACAACTGAATTCATGTTTCACGTAAGTCATTGTAGTGCACATGTTCATTTAAATTCTGGGTTATAAATATTCAATGGGTTTTGCCCTTTTAAGAATATTGCTTTGGTTTCATTTGTGGATGGAGGTTTTTTTTGCACCATTTTGTGTTCATTGTGTTTGTTCTGCAAATTAGAGAAAACAGCATGCCAGTTTGCATGTCACTAGTGATAACTATGATACAGTAATGCAAGTGTACTACCACTACATACCATATTGTTTTTTAAATTTGGCAACTGAATAATATTGGATACTCCTGAAGCAACAAAGACCATAAGTAATTTTAAAGGTCCATGGTAAAGTGATACTAGGTCTCATATGCAAACTTTTTTGCTTCCTGTAGGGGTACAGAAGTGTGGTGCTGTTTTTCTTGTTGCCATATATGTGTTTTTTGTTACCTCATATAGAGACAATATAAGTATTACATTCCTTAATTTATGTATATAATGACAGTGATAATGTTTTAAAGTGGTATGCATTTGAGTGCAGTGAGGAATGCTCAGTCTTCTGCAAAAGAATGGTTAACAAAATATGCAGTTTTTGCGAGGGTACCTTTTCGTTTCACTTCAATATGGAATCCAGATCTGAAACTGCTAATATCTACCAGAGATTTAAGTTTGTGCTGATACGAATTGAAAATCCAAGGGAGTGGCATGGGTTCAACTGTTGGTGCTTTCTTGTGATGTATATCATGAAGCTTATGTGATGAAGTCATACAAAAGTAGTAGATGAGATAGTTTGAAGTGTGATCTCATCATTAGGTATTGTTCATATTGTTGAATGTTAGTGTGTACAGGTGCCTATTAAGTAGGTCCATTTGTGAACATAAAATATTTGATGCTTAATAATTGTATAAGAAATACAGTTTCAGAGATATAATTTTAGTTAAGAATAGTACTTAAGTGTGAGTTGCAGCTTATATGATGTGTTTGGGAATGTATCCTGTGAAGATGTCATCTCAATTAAACAAGCTAGAAGTAGATAGATAGTTGCTGTGATGAATATGTGCCATGTTTGGAATACATCTGAAAGTGCACTACGTCGAGTACAAACAGGAGGATTCTTTTTGCTTGTGTATAATGCATATGTAGGAATTAAATTTGGTTGTGAATGTGCCTGTCACCTTGTAGTAAGATGTGAATACCTATTTTAACCATATTCAGTTAGTATTAGAAAAGGGTTGCAATGAAAAGTTGCTAGGCACATTTTTGTATTAAAACCCACATTTTCTGCTGCAGAAATGTGTGTGTGTGTGTGCAGTTTGTATAAATGTTTGTTTGTGTTTATCACAGGTGTGGTGTGAGCTGGCATGAGGACCATGTATCACTGGACTGCAGAGAATGTGGTGGCTATTCTTTGGAGCGACCTTGTCCCTTGTGTGAAGGTCGCTGCAACAGTATCTGGAAGAGGGATCTCACCATGGTGAGTTGGTAACAAACTAGCAGCATCTTTACATGTCAGTACATAATGGCCAATCAGTTGTGCTCATGAAGTGAATTGCAGCAAGGTAGTAGCATTTATTGTACTTGCAGTCTCATGCATCTGGCAAGGCGCGCTGGGAGGGTGAGTGTGCCCTGAGGCGTCAGCCAGAACCGAACCTCATCTTCAAGTCCCTTGCTGCAGAAGAAGAATCTCTTTGCAGTCGACTGGAGAAGTTGGGTGCCAGCTCATGACGATGTTCACCTCATTAGTGGCAATGGACCAACTGAACAGAATGATGGGCACGGTCACCAAGACCAGAAACTCGAGTGCGTGTTCCGAATCTCGTGTTCCATCATCCCACCTGTTTAACTGCGCTTAGAGTGAGTTGATGCTGCTAAATATAAGTGCCAGTAGCATCAAGAACACACTCCTCCCCTCTCTGTTATTATTTGAGACTGAGGCACAGTTTTCTGCTGCCAGCGCCATCACCTCCGCCTTTGCTTGTCAGCTGGGAGAGGCATGTACAGTTTGCATAAGAACATTTGCCCTCATTTCATCTTCTTTCATCATAACACATTTTATAAGTTAATTTATTTTTCTGTGTCAAGTAAATTCTAGTGGCTGCTGTATCTCTGTAATCAGTTTCAGTTGAATGTTAGAGTTAACTTGGAAACAAAACATGTCAGTTACAACAGCATCTTGGAACTTCTTGACTATAATAGGTTGTCCTACATTAAGTAAATGTCATCATCATCACTGTTTATGAACAGTATGGTACAGGGTTTAAGCCGAAACTTACTAAAGACAAGATCTGATCCAGTAAGAAAAAATGTGATACAATTGTACGTATCCTTTTCGTTTGTTCACATGCAGACTTCTGGGTTGTTTAATTAATTGTAGCGTGTGCTACTTGTTTGGAAGCTGTATTCTTAAAGTTGTGAGCATTTGTAAAATTAGTTTACTTTACAGAACACAACCTCTTACGTGTTTCATGCGAGAGGATAGCAAAAAAATGGAGTAATAATTTTCATGGCTTCAGAAGATAAAATTCATATACTATGTAAAATGTCAGGTGTATGCTTGTACATTTTGGCTAAGTTCAAAATCTCTGTAGTCTTCGTCTTGTCTTGACTGTGGTAAAAGATGTACGTGAGAGTGATTTGAGAGTAATCATTTCTGTGAAGAATTGTTATTGACTGCATTTATATTGTCCTTTTTATTGTTGCACGTATTTGGCATCAAAAGTATACCTTTTTCTTTCTACTGTACATTTTCAGACTGAAAAGTTGATTATAATGCAAGGTATTTGTTTTATTACTGTAGTATGTCTAGATGTCGAGAAGTAATTTATATTTGTCACATATACTGTTCTTTACAGATGAGTTGTAATCATTGTCGTAGTGTAATGTACTTCATGACACTTAAATGACGAACAATAAAAAAAGAACTAGTGCTATGACATATGCTTTTCACCTTAACTGTGTAATGTTTCCTTTTGCAGTCCTGAAACAGTTGATATGCAAAACATGATTTCTGTGGTTTGGTGTTGTATTCACATCAGGTGAGTAAAATATAAACATGAGTGCCGCTGTTAATGAAGGTAATTCGCTTCGGAAAAGTTATTCAACACAGTCAGCAAAATGATGATTCAGTGACCACAAAATTTTGAACACACTGCAGGATGAGAGGGGATCGAAAGTTCCCACAGTGGTGCAGGTGAAGATAGTGTTCTGGGTCATGCCTCCACAAAAACCTAAAACTTTTACCCCATTCTTATGTATTGTGTTTAAAGTTTCTGGTTACTGAATTTATTTTACCACTGTCTCAGAAGAACAGGCAGTGTTGTTCCTCAGGAGCAGCTCCACAAGAGCACTGCATACTGAATTAAGGTCTGTGATGAGGGATGAGGTACACAGAATTTTGAAGGGGATTGTTGGACAAAGAAGTGCATAATGACAATTTTTGTTTGACAGTATTATTTTAAGGCAAAATCACAAATGACCAGATTCCTGTGTAGTGGGGGGGGGTTGTCTTGCACACTGGTCAATGGTCACTGTTGCATTTGGAACTTCAAATGACTTCATGAACTCTTCTAACACTTCTTGATTCTGATCAAATAAAGGGGGATGAGGTGGCAAGTTCATAGAATGCACAAAATGTTGGCCATAAAACCAGGAGGGACAACACTTGGAAGACTTAGCAATCAGAGATGTGAGGATAATATGTAAATTTATCATAAAGAAGAAATGTGTTGCACGGATGTGGGCCTTGACCAATCCAGCGCAGGATTCAGTGACCTTGTGGGAACACCGTAGTGAATATCTGGGTCCAAAGAGCAGTAGGATATTTTGAAATACTCAATTCTTATAACATAACATTAGTTTACTAGATGAGAATGTTCTATGGAATTGTAGCTGCAGAAGTTACATAGTAATGGATAAAGAAACATGATCATTGGTGGACAGGTATAATGTGTTGAAGGAGACAGTTGTGAGTTATTTGTAATTGCTAGTCTGTCTTGCCTCAAGGGATGGCATACAAAAATGTCCATGCAACATAACAAATCAGGTAGCATCTTGAATGAAGTATGATGGCTACACAGAATTTTGTTGTATTCTCCCACACCAGTCAAATATCACTTTTGAATCTCAAAATTGACTTCCTGACATTCTTCCAACTTACTATCATCTTGAAGTATATGATGTGATACTAAATGACACTGTTGTCAAAAGGTCTATGGCATTTGGGTTCTAAGGACCACTCTAGGTGAAGGGAGAAATTTTGGAATTCTGGGGCTAGTTGCCTATATCAAGACAGTTGAGTCATTTGATATTTGAAAATTAAAGTTTTTCTTTTTGATTTCTGGACTTACAGAGCAGTAAACACGCGTGCATTCCTAACACCAACTTATTCATTTTGATACAGGCCAATGAATTTAACCAAGAAGGGGAGAAAATGGGACAACATTCATGAAATTTTTCTGATATCTTTTGTTACCAAGACAAGGATTTCATATTTTCCTTACTGAAGATTACCTGAAGTTAGGATTATGTTCCTGCTGTCAGCTTGGTGTCTTAACTAAGGTCTTAAGAGGTATGCAAATTTAGGGGTTTCTTTGATTTAAAATATTGGAGAAAGTAGTATAATAAGGAATTAATGCAGCTGTTGGGAGATTTGGATACACTTTCTTTTGTCAGAATAAGTCAGTTGAATTGGACTGGTCATGTTAATAGAATGGATAGTACAAGAACAGCAAGTCAAGTATTTAAAGATAATCCCTGGGGGAGTCGACTAAGAGGACGACCAGAAACCAGATAGTGGAATTGTATCAAATAAATATTAATGGATGCAATATTAAAACCTGGAAAGGAAAATAAAAAAACAGAAGTGACTGGGAGGGGTCCATTAAGGGGGCAAGGGGCCATAAAAAAACCGAAGTGACTGGGAGGGCTCCATTAAAGGAGGCAAGGGGCCACAATTGACTCTAGTACAATCTAAGAAGAAGCAGAAGTGATTTAAAATAATGGAATATAGGTTAGCAAGTTAGTAACAGACCTCATTCACATTAAGAGATATGCAATCAGAACACTGGCCATCCTTTTGAGGTTTGTTGTGGTTATTCTCATCCTTTTAGGCTAATGCTTCCAGCCTCTTTATTAGTTTCCATTTCAGCATATGTAATTGTCTGTTATGATCAATGCTAGACAAGTGCAGCAGTTGACAGAGTTGCTAAATAAGCTGCAGACCATTGAATTCTAATGTCAGTTGGGAGCCAGTATACAATCCATGAGCCACAGTATACTCAAATGATAGAAATGATGACCACAACAAATATATTTTAATTTAGGATTGAGAGGTAGGGAGAATTAAGCTCTTGACCCAAAAAATAACATGTTTAAAGATCATTTTGGCAGATAAGTGAATTCACATTATTAGAAGAAGGAATCACATAACTTACCCGTCTATCAGTGGGAGAAGTACTGTTGTAAAATATTTGGCAGTACATTCTAATAAACTCCATATATTTTTATAAAGATCTTTGCTTGCAACAACCTTATAACCATGCACAATATATTTGAAACATTTTGTAACATGCACAATTAGGCACTGAGGTCAGTATTTCACAACTGGTGTGCTGTAACACTTCGAATTCCATCATGTTGGTACATATTAATAGTAGTTGGCCAATTGTGGTAATAACACTGGGCCAGCCGAATATTTGTATCTCTTGAGTATGTGTTGTTTTTTACTATCTTTATCTTTTTAAATGGGCCTTGTTTGTTACATATTCCTATTCTGAAAGATCATAACTTTCAATTGTAATGTTCTACAGGGCTTATTATTTGCTCTTAAAATGTTAATGTAAAATTTTTCTGTGAACTTCGTTGCATATCACAAATTATATAGTCAAAAAGCATAGTAATACAAGGAAAATATGAATATATACAGGGTGTTTCACGTCTTTAGGGCATAACTGCAGGAGGTGATTTCCTAGGTCTTTGTGATGAAAAAAGTTCATATAAACATGTGCCCGATATTGGACAGTTACGGAGTTATGACCGTTTTTTAATTCCCGTACACACCCTCGTGTGTACCGTGTCTTACAGCTGGCGGGGTCATTAGTCGCTAATTTTAGCCAGCTACAGACAGTGCAGTTCCTGTTAACTCGACACCTGGTAGGAATGCGGGGAAGGTGGGGTGGGTTGGTATTCTCCTGGCGCTGCATGATGCAGCTGCACAACGCGCGCAGTTCGCAACCGAGCGGCAGCCTGTGTTGCAGTTGGCGGTGGCATTTTCGAAAACCAGCTTTAAGCACAGATAAATTCAAATTAAAGGTAATTTCACGAAGTTAACTTTACATTTATACTTTCAATGTATCATGTATTATGCTGGTTTATTATTTTGTTCCGTTTATTGT
>JGI20166J26741_11732028_pt1 | contig 10630 bp, 10 predicted proteins | sample TergutCu122P5_FD_26741 | JGI IMG/M metagenome (IMG submission 26741) | reverse complement strand
CTCATATAGATGGAAGGGCTATTTTCATGGGACCTGAAGAAAGCATGAACATACAGAGCAATCTTGCATCCACAATTGCAATGGCTTTTGATGAATGCGTGCCAAATCCTTCAGAGAGGAATTATGTGAAAGAGAGCTTGAGCAGGACGACGAGATGGCTAAAACGGTGCATAGATAGACTTACTTTATTAAACCAGGATGAAAACACGTTGAATAAAGATCAGATGTTATTTGGCATAAACCAAGGAAGCATATACAAAGACTTAAGAATAGAGCATGCAAAGGTTATTTCTGATTTTAATTTACCAGGATATGCAATAGGAGGCCTCGCTGTAGGAGAGACACACGAAGTGATGTACGATGTTATCGAGCATGTAGTGCCACATCTTCCCCTTGAAAAACCGGTTTATTTAATGGGGGTTGGTATTCCTGAAAATATTTTAGAAGCAGTGGATAGAGGAGTGGATTTCTTTGATTGCGTGCTTCCTGCAAGAAATGGTAGGCATGGTCATGTTTTCACCGATCATGGCAAAATAAATCTTTTAAATAAAAAATATGAATTAGACGATGCTCCAATCGAAGAAAATTGCAAGTGTCCTACATGTAAATCCCATACTAAAGCTTATATAAGGCACTTATTTAAAGCAAAAGAGATGCTCGCTATGAGATTATCTGTGCTGCATAATTTATATTTTTATAATAATATGATGGAAGAGATTAGAAATGCCATAAGGGGACAATACTTCCAGAAATATAAAAGTGAAAAAATATATAATTGGCACCAAAATAAATAAATTTGTTGATATTTTTAAAGCAATTGTTTACTATACTTATATAATGTAAAATTAAAGAGGAGGAATTTGATGTTTAGATTATTACCACTTTTAACGACTACTGCACCAGATGGGACTACTACACCTACAGGTGGAATAGCCGGGTTTATTGCAAATTACGGCATAATTATTCTTTTGGTAGTCGTCATGTTTGTAGCATTTTACTTACCGGAACGAAAGAGGAAAAAACAATTCAATGATATGGTTTCAGGCATGAAAGTAGGGGACGATGTATATACTACAGGCGGAATCATTGGAAAGATAATAAAAATTGAAGAATCATACATAATACTTGAAACTGGACCAGATAGAGTGAGAATAAAACAGGATAAAAGAGGAATACACTCTATTACAAGCAAAGAAGATAAAGAAGAAGTTTCAGATAAAAAAGAAAAATAAAAAAATTAAACTTCCTTAAGAATAAATTACCTTCATTTATCATAACTTGATAAAAAGAGGGTTTTTTATTTTAGGAGGTATAATATTGAATAGAAAAATGGTTCAGTACATAGGTGAAGGAGTATTACGCGCACTTATCGTTACTATAATTGCTGTTTTGATATTTAGCTTAATAAGCAATCAAATAGCGATTTCACAAAGTGTCACATCTGTTCTTTTTATAGTATTCACGATGCTAAGCATCATCTATGGTGCTGTTATCGCAACGAGAAAGATAAATAAAAATGGATGGGTAAATGGTCTTTTAGTATCTGCAATTTATTTAGCTTGTATCATAACCATATCTAAACTAGCAGGAAATGATAATACAGCTGGGATTAGTTTGATCCTTAGAATCGCTATTGGACTAGTTGTAGGTATGCTTGCCGGAATGCTGGGCATTAATATTTAAATAATATCTATAATTTTAAGTTGTTTTATGTGATGAGTAATGTTATAATACCTATGTATTTAGATAGGAGGACATTTTACATGAAACATATTAAAACTTTGATTTCAAAAAATATTAAGGACAGTTTAAAAAAATCTGGATGTAAAGAATGCGCAAATTCGTGCCAATCAGCATGTAAAACATCTTGTACAGTTGCAAATCTTGCTTGTGAAAGAAACTAAATTTTTCTTTTTTAGCAGTAACTTTATGGTTACTGCTTTTACGCTTTTGTCAAACTAAAATGGGGGATAAAAATTTAAATGTTAATACATAAATTTAAACAAGGTAATGAATATTATGTATTAGATGTTAATACTGGTTCATTGCACATAATAGATAAATTAGCATATGATATACTAGATGAAAATAAATTAGAGAACGTGGATGATATAATTAAAAGATTTAATTATATTTATGATGAAAACGAATTGAGAGAAGCATATGACGAAATCTCGCTTTTAATCTTAAATAAAGAATTATATACAGAAGATATTTACGAAGAAATCGCCAAAAGATCCCTTGAAGGAATTTCTTATATAAAAGCTCTGTGCTTAAATGTAGCTCACGATTGCAATTTAAAATGCACCTATTGCTTTGCAGAAGAGGGAGAATACAAAGGGAAGAGATCTCTCATGACTTATGATGTTGGAAAGAGAGCAATTGATTTTGTAATAAAGATGAGTGGTCCAAGGAAAAATATAGAGGTGGATTTATTTGGTGGAGAGCCTCTAATGGCTTTTGATGCAGTAAAAAAAATTGTGGAATATGGCAAGACTCAGGGTAAAGAGAGCAATAAGAATATAAGATTTACGCTTACTACCAATGCTATGCTTTTAAATGATGAGATCATAGACTTTATAGAAAACAATATAGATAATATTATTTTAAGTATAGACGGAAGAAAAGAAGTAAATGATAGGGTAAGAAAGAGAGCTGATGGAAAAGGCTCTTATGATATTATCATGCCTAAAATAAAAAAAATGGTTCAAAAAAGATCAGATGGTAAACAATACTATGCAAGGGGAACATTCACTGCTAATAATTTAGATTTTTATGAAGATGTTATGCATTTAGTGGAAAATGGATTTAAAGAAATATCTTTTGAGCCTGTCGTCCTAAAAGAAGGCGATGAACTTTCTATCAAGCAAAGGGATGTCTCTAAGATCCTTGATGAATATGATAAGCTTACCGAAGAAATGAAGACTAGAATTAATACTGAAGATAAATTTAAATTTTACCATTTTGCAATTGATATAGATGGAGGACCATGCATATATAAGAGGATATCTGGTTGTGGGGCAGGTCATGAATATGTTTCAATAACGCCTGAAGGGGATATCTATCCATGCCATCAATTTATAGGAAATAAAAAATTTAAAATGGGAAATATAATGGAGCAAACTTTTGATAAAACTATTGGGGATGAGTTTAAAGAAGCTCATGTTTACAATAAGCCTAAGTGCAAGGCTTGCTGGGCAAAATTTTACTGCAGTGGTGGATGCCAGGCTAATAATTATAATTTTAACGGTGATATGCATATACCTTATGATATAGGCTGCCAAATGCAAAAGAAGAGAATTGAATGTGCATTAGCACTTAAATCTGCTGAATTAATTTAATATAAACTACATATTGACTATAAAAAACAAAAGTAATATAATTTTTTTAGCATGTCGGATTATGATAATAATTTACTAATGGGAGGATTTATATGAATGAAAAGATGAAATCTGGAAAACGAAATAAGGGTAGTCTTATTTTTTTAATAATATTTGTTTTAATATTTTTAATATTTTCTTTTTTTGCCCTTAAAGGCGCAACGATATATGGTTATAGGTTTTTAACTTTCAAGGAAGCGATATATGCTGGAATAGAATTTAAAGGTGGTCTGGGATTTAATGTCCATGTATCAGCTACTGTACCGCCTCAAGATAATTCAACTACTGCTCCAGACAATTCAACGACAGATACAACTGCAGCAACTACGACAGATACAACTGCAGCAACTACGACAGATACAACCTCTGTAAACACAACACAAGCAATTGAAATCAAAGCAAATTCAAATGATTTTTACAAGACAGTTGATATAATTAATAGCAGATTAAAAAAATATAGCTCAAATATAAATGTCATGGCTGTTGGTGATAGCGATATTAGAATAGAAGCAGGCAAGACAGTAGATGTTAATACATGTAGACTTTTTTCAACTGTTGGACTTGTTGAATTTAAAGATGTGCCTGCAGATGCTACAACTACTCCTGCAAAGGTGGTATTAAATAGCGATGATATTAAATCATGCGGAGCTCTTTACAATCGACAATCACGAACTTATACATTGCAATTTTTATTTAAAGATAAAGCAAAGCTTAAATCAGTCACCACTGAATATTTAAACAAAAGTTTGAACCTACTTTTGGACAATAACCAAGTAATAGAAACTACCATAAACGCTATAAGCGATAATGGGATCTTAAATGTAAGCGAATTTACAAATGTAAATCAAATTAACCTTTTATCGGTTATTGTAAATGATGGTAAATTGCCGGCTAGCACTGCTTATAGCGGAGTATTTCCAATTTATAGCCCTTTTGGAGCAGATATAGGAATAAAGATTATAGTAGCTACTTCAATAATACTTTTACTGGTTCTTATAATATTATTAGTGCTCTTTAAGGCATCTGGAATTATGACATTTATGTCCATAGCTGCTTGGGGATGGATTTGGCTCCTTATATTTATAACTCTAGGAGAAACATTCAACTTACCAGTTATGATTGGTGCAATTTCTTCATTTTTCGCTCTTTTGATTACAAGCATCTATATATTGAATAATTTGAAAAAAGCTTGTGTTGATGATAGTAAAATCATAAACTCAATAGATCATACATATTCCAGCACGAGCAAGCAGATCATATTTGCAAATGTTGGTTTAATATTTGTAGGAATTATAGTTTTCCTCGTTGGAGGGGCTTCTTATGATGGTATTTCACTTGCCATTATGCTTGGATCTGCATGTACACTTTTGTGTGTAATGGTACTTACAAGATTGCTCTTTAAATCTGTTGTAAACTCAGGTCTTGCAAAAGATTGTAAAACATTCATAGGAACTAAGGGAGGTATGTAGCTTGGATAATTTACTTAAATTGATAAAAAATATGAGAAGCAGATGGTTTATTATTTCAGCAATCATACTTATCTTAGGAGTAGCTGTGATATTATTTAAATCAAATAAGCTTTCTGGATATATACCAAATAGGGCTATAGTGATAATACAAATGGAAGATACGAATATCGATAAAAATAAATTTGCACAGAGTGTACAAAAGATCGATGCATCAGCAGTTATAAATTATATAGATAGCGACGCTAAAGTGGATGTTGTCACATCTACTAAAGAGAAAGCAGATGAAATCTTTAATCAAATTAAAACTGATTTTTCGCTTAAGGCTGACAAACCATATGCATCTGGAGATATTCTCTATAAAGCCATTAACTTTAATTTAGGAACTGTACTTTCTATAGTCGGGGTTTGTTTTGTCTTTTCGTTTATAGTGTTTTGGGTACTGTTAGGATATAGATATGCTTTTTCTAATATTGTGGCTTATATTTTAAGCATTATTTCAATTTTAGCAACTTTCTTGATCTTAAATTTGCAACTTAATATGATATTTGTAGCTGTGACCATACTTTCCTTGGTATTAATTTTCTACTTTGATATGACAAATTGTATAATCATAAAAGATCAGCTAAAAAAAGTTAAGAAAGCTGTATTGAATGATGTGATGGATTATATGTATACAAATACTATTAAAAATAATGCTATTGTTTGTATAACTATTTTAGGCTCTCTCTTGATTTTAGCAATAGTAATTTCTTTTTTACGAAGATATGCATTTGCAACATTTATTGCGATATTATTCTCATTGTATTACTCATATTTCTTAACAAGTCCTCTATGGCAAAAGATCAAAGTTGGTGAAAAGCTTAAAGAAGGGTCAAAATTAAAAGAGGCATCAAAAGTTAAAGAAGGATCAACACCTAAAGAGGTATCAAAGGTTAAAGAAGGATCAACACCTAAAGAGGGTCAAAAGCTTAAAGAAGTATCAAAACCTAAAGTGAGCCCAAAGATTAAGAAAGGATCAAAACTTAAAGAAAGTCCAAAGATTAAAGAAGAGGAAAAGTCTACCAAATGATGGTAAAAATCAGGGTTTTGTGCTCTGATTTTTTATATTATTTAGTTAAACATTTATTGCTGTATTTCATATTATATTAGGAGGATACTATGGATTTAAAAGATAAGATAAGAGTTATTGAAGATTTCCCTATAAAGGGTATCAGTTTTAAAGATATTACAACTATTATTTCTGATTGTGATGCTTTTAGGTATACTATCGATGAATTGTGTATAGAATTAAAAAATAAGGGGGTGAAGATGATTGTAGCACCTGAATCAAGAGGTTTTATCTACGCTGCTCCAATTGCTTATGCTTTAGGTGTTGGGTTTGCCCCTGTACGAAAAAAAGGCAAGCTACCAGCAGAGACTATATCCATCACTTATGATTTAGAATATGGCAGTGGTGAGCTTGAAATTCATAAAGATGCTTTTGAAAAGGGTACAAAAATTGCAATCATCGATGATCTACTTGCAACTGGCGGAACGATACTTGCTGTAGCGGAGCTCGTTGAAAAATTAGGTGGTGAAGTGGTATCGATAGCTTTTCCTATAGAATTAACTGGATTAAAAGGAAGAGAAAAATTAAAAAAATATGATGTTTTTTCACTGGTGCAGTATGAATTTTAGTGTATAATTAATATAGTGGCTAGTGATTAGTGGCTAGTGGCTAGTCACTAGTCACTAATATAATATCATAAGCCAAGGAGGTGTAACTAAAATGGATGAATATTTAGCAAAGTTATTAGATGTAATCGACAAAAATTCCTTAGATGTTGATAAAAAATTTATAATAGAATCTTATGAATTTGCAAAAGAATGGCATAATGGTCAAAAAAGAGAATCAGGGGAAGAATATATCTCTCATCCAGCTGCAGTTGCATGTATTTTGGCTGAGATGAAGATGGATACTTTGTCTATTGCCGGTGGGTTATTTCATGATTTATTGGAAGATACAAGTTTTACCTACGAGATGTTTGTTAAAAAATTTGGAGTGGAACTTGCAGATATAGTGGACGGCGTGACAAAACTCACTATGATTGAATTAAAGACTAGGGAAGAGATGTTTGCTGAAAACGTAAGAAAGATGTTTTTAGCCATGTCAAAGGATATCAGAGTTTTAATCATAAAACTTGCAGATAGACTTCACAACATGAGAACCTTGAATTTTAAAAGTGAAAAGAAACAAAAGGAAATTTCAAGAGAGACCCTTGAGATATATGCACCTCTTGCTCATAGGCTTGGAATGTCGAAAATAAAGTGGGAACTTGAAGATTTATCCCTTAGATATTCAAACCCTGAAGCATTTTATGAAATTGTAGTAGCTATACAAGAAAAGAGAGTAGAGAGAGAACAGTATATTTCATACGTTGTAGATATGCTTAAGGAGAATTTAAACGAAAAGGGCATACCAAACGATATAGAAGGAAGACCAAAGCACTTTTACTCTATTTATAGAAAGATGCACGATAAGAACAAAACCATAGATCAGATATTTGACCTGACAGCAATAAGGGTCATAGTAAATACAGTAAATGAATGCTATGCCGTACTAGGAATTGTGCACACAATATTTAAGCCAATTCCTGGCAGGTTTAAAGATTATATTGCAGTGCCAAAACCAAACATGTATCAATCTCTACATTCAACTTTAATAGGTCCACATGGAAAGACATTTGAAATTCAAATTAGAACATTTGAGATGCATAAAATTGCAGAATATGGGATTGCTGCCCATTGGAAATATAAAGAAGGAATCGAAGAAAGTGCTGCATCAGATATAAAGCTTGCATGGATTAGAGAAATATTAGAATGGCAAAATGAAATCAAAGACTCAAAGGAATTTATGGAAAGCTTAAAGAACGATTTGATAACAGACGAAGTATATTTATTTACGCCTAAAGGTGCTGTCATAGATCTACCTTATGGATCTACTCCAATCGACTTTGCTTATAAAATTCATACTGATGTAGGCAATAAATGCGTAGGTGCAAAAGTGGATGGAAAGATGGTACCTCTTGATTTTAAGCTATCTAACGGACAGATTGTCGAAATTTTAACATCAAACAATGCAAAAGGACCAAATCTCGATTGGATAAGCGTTGTTAAGAGCAGTTCAGCAAAATCAAAGATAAAAAGTTGGTTTAAAAAGCAACTGCGTGAAGAGAATATAGTCAAGGGAAAAGAGCTCTTAGAGAGAGAGGCTAAAAAGCAAGGGTTTAATTTTGGAGAGGTATTTAAAACTGATATATTTGAGACAATCATAAAAAAGGCTAATTTATATAATTTTGACGATCTTTATGCTGCAGTGGGCGTTGGCGATATAAATGCTTCTTCAATAGTTACAAAGATTAGAGATCAATTGCATCCAAAGCACAAACAAACCGATGAAGAGCTTTTAAAGGATTTACAAGATAAAATTGAAGGTGAAAAACTTAAAAAAGTAAAAAAAGGTAAAGTCGATGTATTAGTCAAAGGAGAGCAAAATATACTGGTAAGATTTGCCAAATGCTGCAACCCGGTGCCTGGAGACAAAATTGTAGGCTTCGTAACTCAAGGGAGAGGTGTATCTGTCCACAGATCAGATTGCGTTAATTTTCATAATTTGATGATGCAAGATGGAAATAAACAAATTGAAGTTGAATGGGCAAATGAAGGTAAAGGCAAATATAGTACATCTCTTCAAATAAATGGAGAGGATAGAGAGTGGCTTGTTTCTGATATTGCTTCTGTACTTTCTGAATATAAGGTTCACATGGATAGCATAAATGCTAAAGCAAATAAAGATAAAACGGCTATTATTTCAATATCAATAAGCGTACAAAATATAGATGATATTAAATTCATAATTAAAAAAATTAAAAGATTGAACGGTGTATCTGATATATTTAGAACTACAAATTAAGGAGCAGTGTTTATGAGAGCTATAGTTCAGAGGGTTTTAGAGAGCTTTGTAAGTATAGATGGGAGAATTGTTGGGAAGATATCTAAAGGTTTTAATGTACTAATCGGAATATGCAATGAAGATACAGATGCTGATGTATCTTATATTGCTAAAAAAATCATCAATTTAAGGATTTTTGACGACGAAGAAGGGAAGATGAATAAATCTTTAAAAGATGTAGATGGTGAGATTTTAGTGATTTCTCAATTTACACTTTATGGAGATGCGAGAAAAGGCAATAGACCTTCATTTATAAATGCTAAAAGTGGTAATGAAGCGAAAGTTTTATACGAAAAATTGATATATTTATTAAAAAAAGAGATAGAAGTAGTGGAGACAGGGGAATTCGGAGCAGAGATGGAAGTCTGTATAATCAATGATGGCCCTGTTACTATACTCTTAGATTCTAAAAAATTATTTTGAGGTGAGAATATGATCATTAAAACTTTGCCTATTGGGGAATATGATTCAAATATATATGTTTTGATGGATGAAAAATCTAAGGAATTAGCACTTATCGATTGTGGTGCAGAATATTATAGAATAAAAAGTTCTATTGATGAACTTGGTGGAAATTTAAAGTATATACTATTAACCCATGGTCACAATGATCACACTTTAGGGGTTAAGAGCGTAAAAAAAGTGTGTGATTGTATTTGTGTAATTAGTGAAAAGGAAAAAAAATCTTTAGGGAATTTTAATTTTATGAACCAAATTCCAGTTGATGAATATGTCAAGGATGGAGATATTTTAAAGCTTGGAAGTTTAGAGATAAGCGTAATTGAAACTCCTGGTCACACTTTAGGAGGGGTATGCTATCTGGTATCCGATGCTCTGTTCAGTGGTGATACATTGTTTAAACGAAGTGTTGGTCGCTGGGATTTGCAGGGGGGAGATCAGGATACATTATTAAAAAGCATCAGAGAAAAATTATTTACATTAAATGACGATATTAAAGTATATCCAGGGCACGAAGATTCAACTACTATTGGATACGAAAAGAAATTTAATTTTTATGCATAAACTGAGCATTAATAGAGAAAAGGATTTTACCGAGAAGAAAATGCCTTGGGGTACATTGGTAGGAGTAAGACCCAGTAAAATAGCTTATAAGCTTTTAAAAGAGGGATTCACAAGAGATGCGATAATATCATATTATAAAGAGAATTATTTAACATTTAAGTCTAAAGCTGCACTGTGCTATGATGTTGCAGTGAAAGAAAAAAAACTGATCTCTAAGATACAAAATAAAAATTCGTATAGCGTGTATATCGGCATGCCTTTTTGCCCTTCAAGATGTTATTACTGTTCTTTTGCATCTAACGATATAAATAAAAATTCAAGTTTTGTAGAACCTTATATCGATACATTATTGCTAGAAATAGATGAGATTTATAGATATATAGGTTATAAATCTCAGACTGTGTATTTTGGTGGAGGTACTCCAACTTCTATAGATGAGAAGCAGTTTGAAAGGGTCATGAAAAAAATATATGAATGCTTCATAAAAGATAGAGCGAACCTTGAATTTACAGTTGAATGTGGGAGAGCGGATTCCATAACAAAAGAAAAGCTTGAAATAATGCTATTTTATGGTGTCAGCAGGATAAGCATAAATCCACAATCCATGAACGACGATACTCTAAGGAAAATCGGTCGCACTCATAATTCTCAGGATGTAATAGATAAATACAATTTAGCATCTAAATTAGGATTTAAAAATATAAATATGGATTTAATCATAGGTTTAAAAGATGAAAATAGCTATCATGTTCAAAGGACATGCGATG
>JGI20166J26741_11731917_pt1 | contig 10631 bp, 10 predicted proteins | sample TergutCu122P5_FD_26741 | JGI IMG/M metagenome (IMG submission 26741) | reverse complement strand
GGGCGCTGGTTCCGCCGGACGAGCGGCAGGCCCAAAAGACCGGAGGTTCGAGTTCTTTCGCCCCGCCCCGTTTCCGCCGGACGAGTGGCAGGCGTCAGCCGGACGCGCGCACTTACCGGCTTGTCCCGCGCGCCGTCTTGCAAGCGACGATTCCAATCACCGATCGAATCCATCCCGTCCGCACTTACCGGCTTGTCCCGCGCGCCGTCCCGCAGGCCTGCGCTCGGCCGTAGTTCGTCGCTTATCTCTGATATGAGATACGCTGATTGGCGTGGCAGATGTCTTACCGAGCAGTCTCGGCGGCCTGATCCGGGATGCCCGGAAGCAGCGCGGCCTCACCCAACAGCAGTTGGCCGACGTCCTCGGCACGAGCCAAAGTGCCGTCCAGCGCATCGAATCGGGCGGGCAAAACCTGAGCCTGCAGATGATCAACCGCATCGCCGGCGCGCTCGAATCGCCGCTGATCCAGCCGGCGAGTTCGTCCACGACGAGTTTCCGCATCGAAGGTCCGACGACGCTGCGCGGCTCCATCGACGTCCGGTCGTCGAAGAACGCCGCGGTCGGCTTGCTGTGCGCGTCCCTGCTCAACCATGGACGGACGGTGCTGCGCGGCGTCGCACAGATCGAAGAGGTGAACCGCATCGTCGAGGTGCTGACCAGCATCGGCGTGCAAGTCACCTGGTCAGCCGACAAATCGGAACTTGCCCTGGTGCGCCCGGCGCGCTTCGACCTGGCGTCGATGGACGTGCGCGCCGCCCACCGCACGCGCTCGATCATCATGCTGCTCGGTCCCCTGCTGCACGAAGAAGACAATTTCGAGTTGCCGTACGCCGGCGGCTGCGAACTCGGACAACGGACGGTGACGCCGCACCTGCAGGCGCTGCGCCACTTCGGGCTCGAAGTCTCGACCACGGGCGGCGCGTATCACGCGTCCATGACGCATCCGGAAGACCGTGACCGGTTCATCACACTCACCGAGCGCGGCGACACGGTGACCGAGAACGCGCTCATGGCCGCGGCGTTGTTCCCCAGTGAGACGACGATCCGCAACGCGTCCGCCAACTACATGGTGCAAGACCTGTGCTTCTTCCTGCAGGACTGCGGGGTGCGCATCGACGGCGTCGGCACCACCACGTTGCGCGTCCGCGGCGTGGAGCGCATCGACACCGACATCGCGTTCGCGCCGTCCGAAGACCCGATCGAGGCGATGAGCCTGATCACCGCGGCGATCGTGACCGAGTCGGAGCTGACGATTCGCCGCGCCCCGATCGAATTCCTCGAGATCGAACTGGCCATCCTCGCCGAAATGGGCCTGCACTACGACCTCAGCCCGGAGTACCCGGCGCAGAACAAACGCACCCGCCTGGTGGACATCACCGTCCACCCGTCCAAGTTGTGCGCCGCCGCCGACAAGATCCACCCACTCCCCTTCCCCGGCCTGAACATCGACAATCTGCCGTTCTTCGCGGTGATCGCCGCGATGGCGCAGGGCAGCACGCTCATCCACGACTGGGTGTACGAGAACCGGGCGATCCATCTCGTCGACCTGACCAAGCTCGGTGCCAACATCGAACTGCTCGACCCGCACCGCATCCGGGTCGAGGGCCCGACGCGGTGGCGTCCGCGGGAGATCACCTGTCCCCCGGCCCTGCGTCCGGCGGTGTGCCTGCTGCTGGCGATGCTCGCAGGCACCGGGACGAGCGTGCTGCGCGACGTCTACGTGATCAATCGCGGCTACGAAGACCTGCCCAACCGCCTGGACGCCCTGGGCGCCCACATCGAGGCGTTCAACGAGTAGTGCCGCTCAGCGTCCACGGGGACGGTCGTAAACCTGCATCCCGAAGACCAAGCCGCCGACCACTGACAACACCACCGCGGCCAACGCCGTCCAAACGCCCCAAATCGGGGTGACGAAGCTAAGCACCCCGCCGGCGGTGCTCCAGACGAGTCCGGCGCCGGCCAGCACCACCCAGACCAGCAGGACCCGGTCGGCGCGCAGGCAGTCCCGCACGCTCCCCGGTCGCAGCACAAAGGCCAGCCGGAGCGCGGCGGCGAAGGCCACTACAGTGAGCACCACCGTCGCCGTCTCGTAGTCCTGCCAGGCAAACGGCGCCGTAGCGCTCGCACGTCGGTCGGAAAGGGCACAGATGAATCCCCCGGTGAACATTCCGACAAAGCTCGAACTGACCGCCGCGGCTTCGATGAGGCCTTCCGCCGTCCGTCGGGAGCCGTGGTCGGCGGGGTCGGTGCGCACCAACCCGACCAGGTGGCCGATCGCGCGCCCGGTGCGCATCCGCTCGGCGTCGATGGTGGCCAGCAATTTGCGCGCATCCGCGTTGTCCGGGTCGAGACGCAACACGACCCCGCATTCCGCGATGGCCTTGCGCGCATCCAGCAGCGCGTGCTGCACCTTCGCCATGGTCAGATGCGGGCCGGGGTCGTCCGGTGCGATGCGGCAGGCGTCCGCGGCCAGAGTTAGCGCCTCCAACCGCAGCAGACGCGCCTTGCGCCGGTATTCGGGGCCGGCCATGAAGTTTTCGAGACGGAGGTAGCGCCAGGGATGGGGCATGCCGCGGGGGGCCTGCAGGTGCTCGCTGGATTCCGGGATGACGGCGTCCCATGCAGCATCGGCGGCCACCGGCAGCAGGCGTTCGGCAAGGTAGGCCTTGGGCGACCAGCTGTACGGGTCCAGCTCGACGGCCCGGCGCGCCGCCGCCACGGCCGCGTTGGGCTTGCCGCGGGTCGCCAGGACGTACGACAGGATGAGCCAGGCGTGGGAGCTGTCGGGGGCGAACCGGACGGCGCGCCGCGCCAGGCGGAGAGCGCCGGGCCGGCGCAGTTCAGCGAACGCGGTGGCCGCCAGCATCAGCCCGGCCGGGTCGTCCGGGTGCCGGGCGATGTACGGGCCCACGACCTGGATGACATCCTCTGGCCGGTTCGCCGCGTCATACACCTCGGCCTGGCGCAGGAGCGTCTGGTCTGGGTCGGCGCTCAAAGCCGTCGCGCCTTCTTGAGGTAGGCGCGCAGCTCGGCGAACGTCCCATCGTCCTCGCCGAACTGGACGATGTTGCGCGCCGTCTCCAGCCACGGCCCGATGGACGGACGCACCTCGCCGACAGCGCGCATCAGGTCGCGCATGCCGATCATCCGGGCCTTGCCGGAGTGAATCGAATCCATCAGCGCGTACTCAGCGCCGGTTTCGCAGATGTGGGCGATGTCGGCGCCGGTGTACCCGTCCGTCGCCTCGGCCAGCGCGGCCAAGTCGATCGACTCGACGGGGCGTTCCAGCAGATGACTACGGAAGATGGCCTGCCGCGCGGGTTCGTCGGGCGGCAGCACCAACACCGTCCGATCGAAACGGCCGGGACGGCGCAGCGCCGAGTCCACGCGCCATGGCTGATTCGTGGCGGCCAGCACAAAGACGCCCTCGTTGTCGGTGCCGATGCCGTCCAGTTCGGTCAGCAGCTGGTTCACCACGCCGGCCATCATCGCGGCGTGGGACGAGCGGCGCTGGCCGAGCGTGTCCAGCTCGTCCACGAAGACGACGCAGGGCGCGTCCCGGCGGGCCTGCCGGAACAACTCGTGCAGGTTGCGCTCGGACGAGCCGAGGTACTCGTCCAGGACGTCGGCGATGCCGATCGGCAGGAAGGACGCGCCGAGCTCCCCCGCGATGGCGCGCGCGATGAACGTCTTGCCGCAGCCCGGGGGCCCATACATCAACAGGCCGCCGCGCAGGGACTTTCCGTAGAGCTGGCGCAACTCGGGGTTCCGCATGGGCGCGAGAAAGGCGACCTCGAGGCGTTCCTTGACGCTCGCCATGCCGCCGACATCGGCCAGCGTGATCGTGGACGTCTCGCTGGCAAACAGCCGCGTGTCGGGGATGCCGGAATCGCCCACCGGCGCTTTGACGAACGGTGGCGGGACGTCCAGCCCCACATCCTGCTCCGCGGCCAGCCAGTCGAAACCGTCGGAATCGGAGGACTGCGCAGGCTCGGTGGGATTTGCAGACGCCGGCGCATCACTGGCGTCCGGTGGGTTGCCCGCCTCGGGTGTGGGAGGCGGCGCTGCGACCGGTGCGGACGCCCCGCTCACCGCGCGGAGCATCAGCGCTTGGGCGGCGGTGTTGCCAGGTGCCCGGGCCAAGACTTCCCCAAGCGTCGCGATGGCCGCGTCCCGCTCGCCGGCGCCGATCTCCAACTCGGCCAGGTGCAGCCGGAGATCGACATCGTCCGGCATCGCGGCGACCGCGCGCCGCAGCGCCTCGAGTGCAGCGTCCCCCATGGCCTTTCCTCAGCTCAGCAGCCGCTATCCAAGCCGGATAGCTTCGAAATGATAAGACGGCTTGACGATCTCCTCCTGCGCGCCGACTAGGAGCAACTCGCGGGAACCCGCGTCGGCCGTCACCTTGAGCAGCGAATAGACCGAATCGGCCGTGTTCGCCAGTGATGTGCCGATGTCTTTGCCCTGCAATCGGTTCGCCAGGAACAGCGCCGTCGTGACGTCGCCCGAGCCGGTGAAAGCGCGGTCGATGAGCGGCGTCGTGACCTGCCAAGCGGCGTCCCGGGTGACCGCGACCATGGTGATCGTGTCGGGTCCCGTGTCCTCGACGACGGCGCTCGTCACTACGACGAGTTCGGGCCCCATGTCCAGCACGTCGCGCGCCGCGCCACACAGGTCGGCGACGGTGCGCGTCTCGCGTCCGGAAAGGAAGTCCAACTCGAAATGGTTCGGGGTGACGATCTGCGCCCGGGGCACGACGTGGTCCCGCATGAACTCCGGGATGCCCGCGTGGACGTAGAACCCGCGTCCGACGTCACCCATCACCGGGTCACAGCAGTAGATTGCTTTCGGGTTGCGTTCGCGCACGAGATCGAGCGCGGAAAGGATTGCCGCGCCCATGCTTTCGTCCCCCTGATAGCCCGACAGCACGGCGTCCACGCGCCCGAGCTGCTCGCGGTCGTCGATGCCGCGCACGACTTCGAGGACGTCCGCGGCCGCCAACAACGGACCGCGCCAACTGCCGTAGCTGGTGTTGTTGGAGAAATGGACGGTTATCACCGGCCAGACGTCGATGCCCGAGCGCTGCAGCGGGAAAACCGCCGCGCTGTTCCCGGCGTGCCCGTAGGCCACGGTGGATTGAATCGAGAGAATCGTGATCACCCGTACATTGTGCCGCCATTCCAGCCATCTCGTTGCCACCGGTCATACTGAGAGCGTGAGTAGTGAATACCTCTCCCCCGGCTTCGTGGCGATCGCACACCGTGGCGGCGCGAAGTATGCGCCGAACGTCGGCCGCGAAAACACGATGGCCGCCTTCGAAGTCGCCGTCGGGCTGGGCTATCGCTACTTGGAGACGGACGTCCATGCGACGGCGGACGGCGTCGCGGTCGCCTTCCACGACGAGCGGCTCGACCGCGTGACGGACGCGCACGGCGCCATCGCCGAGTTGACGTACGACCAGCTACGCCGCGTCCGGATCGCGGGCGAGCACGCAATTCCGCGCGTGGACGAGCTGTTGCACGCCTTCCCGCACGTGCGCTTCAACTTGGACATCAAAGCGCCGGGCGCAATCGTTCCGTTGGCGGACGTTCTCACGAAGGCGCACGCGGAAGACCGCGTGCTCGTCACCTCCTTCTCCGGACGGCGGCTGCGCGACTTCCGCGCGCGCATGACACGGCCCGTGGCGCTCGGCGCAGGCACGACCGTGATCGCCCGGCAACTCGCGGCGTTCCGGCTCGGGATCGACCGCAATTTCTCGGCGGCCGTGGCGTTGCAGTGCCCCGTCGGACGGGGTGCGATCAAGGTCGTCACCCCCCGTTTCGTGGACGGCGCCCATCGCGCCGGCCTGAAAGTGCACGTCTGGACCATCGACGACCCCAACGAGATCGGCCGTCTCCTCGACCTCGGCGTGGACGGAATCATCTCCGATCGCATAGATGTGCTCAAGGCCGTCCTGATCGAGCGCGGCAGGTGGGAATAGGCGGCCCTTCCTAGGAGTTGTGCAAGGTGGGTAGCTTGGTCGGACCGGCACCTAAGGAGGACAGGCATGGCGACTGGAGCGCTGCGCGGATCAGGACTCGGATCGCACAACAATCAAGACCCGGCCGGCGTCGAGCTGGCGCCGCGGTTGAACGTGGGGTTCGATTGTCCGAACGAACATCACTTCACGATCGTGTTCGCTGAGGAAGCTGAGCTGCCGACCCAGTGGGAGTGCCCTCGCTGCAGTGGGATGGCGCGCCGTTCGGACGGTGTGGAGGCGGACGCGAAGGAAGAAAAGCCCCCACGCACGCACTGGGACATGCTGCGCGAGCGTCGTTCGATCGAGGAGTTGGAAGACCTGTTGGCCGAACGTTTGGACGAGATTCGCGACACCGGGCAATAGGCTCGCGAACGTGGTTCGTCTTGCGCGGATTTTGTGCGGCCAATCGCGCCATGGCATAGTCTTCGGACCTGGCACGAACCCCGCGAATAGCACGAACATAAGGAGGTGCCATGGCTGAGGCCGCGATGAAACCCGGAGCCCGTCATCGACGAGGTGGCGCGTTTGCGGCGGTGGTGTTTCTGGTACCCGCGCTGCTTGTCTTTGCCCTATTCATCTTCTATCCGACGGTGCGCAGCGTCGTGCTCTCCTTCCAGGGGAATAACATCCTCGGGGAACCGTCCGGATTCGTCGGTTTCAAGCATTACATCCAGCTCGGGACGGACCCGTCCTTCGGTTATACCTTGCTGAACACCGTCTTGTTCACCGTTCTCACCGTGGCGCCGACGCTGTTGCTGTCCCTCGTGATATCGCTGGCGCTCAATCAGCGCATCGGAGGTATCAAGTTCTTCCGGAGCGCCTTTGCCATTCCATTCGCGTTCTCGGTGGCGACGGCGTCCGTGGCGTTTTCGGTGATGTATAACCCGGTGAACGGCGTGCTGAACGGCATCCTCGGCATGGTCGGGGTGCCGGCCGTCCAATGGGTGACGTCGACGCCGGGGCTCGCACTGGTGTCGGTGTCGCTCGCGACGGTGTGGATGAACCTGGGCTATTACATCCTGATCTTCATGGCCGGGCTGGGCACCGTCCCAGACGATGTGGTCGAGGCCGCCCGGTTGGACGGCGCCAGCGGGCTGCGGCTGCAATGGTCGATCATCCTGCCGCTGCTCGGCCCGCAGTTCTTCTTCCTGACGGTCACTGGCACACTGCAGGCCCTACAGAGTTTCGGGCAAATCCATATCCTGACCAAAGGCGGCCCAGTGGGCGGCACGACAACCCTCGTCTATTCGATTTACACGCAGGCATTCGCTAACAACAACGCGAACTTCGGCTATGCGTCCGCGCAGGCGATGGTGCTTTGCCTCATCGTGATCGTCATCTCGGCCGTCCAGTTCGGCCTCATGCAAAGGCGGGTGTTCTACAAGTGAGTACCGCAACCATTCCGCAGACCCGAACCCACCGCCGCAAGTCGCGCCACATCGGCAGCTACATCGCGCTCGCGATAATGCTCATCATCGTCTTGTTCCCCGTGTATTACGTGCTGATGGGTGCGATTATGAAGCCCGTCGATTTGTTCAGCACGCCGCCGCGGCTCTTCCCGTTCTCGGGGCTAAACTTCGAAAACTTCGCCACCGTCGTCCAGGCCAGCAACCTGATCAATCAGTACGGCAACTCGGTGCTGGTGTCGGCGCTGGTGACCGTCGCACAAGTCGTCACCGCCACGCTGGCGGCGTACGCGCTGGTCTTCCTCCCGCTACGGGCGAAATCGTTCTGGTTCGGCCTTTGCGTGGCCACGATGATGGTGCCGTGGGAAGCGATCATCATCCCCAACTTCCTCACGCTGTCCGGCTGGGGGTTGATCGGCGAAAACTGGGGCGGCTCGATTCTCGCGTTGTCCCTACCGTTCATGGCCACCGGATTCTCCATCTTCCTGATGCGGCAGGCGTTCATGACGTTCCCTGCCGAACTGCATGAAGCCGCCATTCTCGACGGCGCCGGGCATGGGCGTTTCTTGTTCTCCGTCCTGGTGCCGATCGCGAAGCCTTCGCTTGCCGCACTCGCTATCTATGCCTTCCTCAACACCTGGAACATGTATTTCTGGCCTTTGTTGGTGGCCCGCAATGCCAATCAACAGACGATCCAGATCGGTATCACTCAGTTCAACTCCGCAGAAATGGCGAACCCAGGTGTCGTCATGGCGTCGGTGTTTTTGGCCGTTCTCCCGGTGCTGCTCATCGTGGTCTTCGGGCAACGGTTCATTGTGCGCGGTCTGACCGCCGGCGCACTCAAGTAGTCATATACAGACACATACCATGAAAGGAAAATCTGATATGCGTGCAAGAAAGGTGTCGGCAATCGTCGCGGTTGCCTGCCTTGCGGTTGGTGGGCTCACGGCCTGCGGTGGCCCGGGGGCCGGGGGCGGGGTCACCGTCGAGTTTTGGCATTCGATGACGGGCGCCGCAAACGGCCCCAAACTGGAGAAGCTGATCGCCGACTATAACGCCCTGCCCGAGAACCAGGGCAAGGTCACCGTCAAGGGTGTCTTCCAGGGCAACTACGACGAGCTCATCGCGAAGTACAAGACCGCCGCCCAGACCGGCAAGACGCCGACGATGGCGCAGGTTTACGACATCGGCACGCGGTTCATGATCGACTCCGGAACGATCACGCCGATGCAGCAGTTCATCGACGCCGAGAAGTACGACGTTTCGGACATCCAGCCGAATATCGCCGGCTACTACACCATCGACAAGAAGCTCTACTCGATGCCGTTCAACACGTCGACGCCGGTCTTCTACTACAACAAGGACGCGTTCACGAAGGCTGGCCTCGACCCGGAGAAGCCGCCGAAGACGCTCGCCGAGATCCGGACGGCCGCAGAGGCCCTGAAGAAGGCCATCCCGGACAAGGCGCCGTTCACGGCCGCGATCTACGGCTGGTTCGTCGAGCAGGAGATCGCGTCCAACGGTGACTTGTACTGCTCGCCAGACAATGGCCGCGGCGCCGCCCAGCCGACGCAGATGACGTGGGACAACGCCAACACGGTGGAGTTCATGCAGTGGTGGTCCCAGATGATCAAGGACGGCTTGGCGACCAATGTCGGCCGCGACACGCAGCAGGCGCAGGCGACGTTCTCTTCCGGCGCTTCCCTGATGACGCTCGAGTCCACGGGCGCGCTCGGCGGCTTCGTCAAGAACGCCCCGTTCCAGGTCGGCGTCGGGTACTACCCGAAGGTCAAGCCGTCCGATTCCGGCCCGATCATCGGTGGCGCGTCCATCTGGGTCATGGGCAAGGGTCACTCGGACGCCGAGCAGCAGGCGGCTTGGAACTTCGTGAAGTACCTGGCGTCGCCGAAGATTCAGGCGCAATGGCACATCGCGACGGGCTACTTCCCGATCTCGAAGGGTGCGCTCAACGATCCTGACGACCAGGCTTTCGTCGCCAAGGCGCCGCAGTTCAAGGTTGCCGTCCAGCAGATGCAGGACACGAAGCTGACCCCGGCGACCCAGGGCTGCGCGGCGGGCGTCATGCCGCAGTCGCGCAAGGCAGTCGAGGACGCGCTGGAGAAGGTGCTGACGGCTGGCGCCGACGCCCAGACGACGCTGACCGCAGGTGCCAAGGACATGACTCAGCAGCTGGTCGCGTACAACCAGACCGTAAGCGGCTAAGCCACACGTAACGCGTCGATGGCCACGGGGAAACCCGTGGCCATCGGCATCTTTGGGGGTACGCGGTTTCTGGCCGCTGCCAACGCCCGCTCGTGGTTCACGGAATAGAGCCTGATCAAGGCGAGACCAGCAGCCGAGAACACATGACGAGGAGCAGGGCCATCGCCCCCTAGCCGTCACGCCGCTTTTCGAGCGCCGATTAGGCCTTTCAGTTGGGCCAGGCGGTGTGCCACACCCCAGCGGGTCGTCAGTAGCAGCGCCTCCAGGACTATCGCCGTGCTCATCTTGGACGCGCCTGCCTGGCGTTCCTCGAACGTGATCGGCACTTCCGCTACCCGGAAGCCCGCGCGCACCGCGCGCCACGCCAGGTCTACCTGGAAGCCGTAGCCCGCGGCCTCCATGGCGTCCAAGTCGATGCCGCGCAGCGTCGTCGCGCGCCAGGCCGCGAAACCGCCCGTGGCGTCCTTCACCGGGATGCCTAGCCACATGCGCGTCCACAGGTTGCCGCCGCGGGAGAGCGCCTCGCGGCTCTTCGGCCAGTTGACCACCTTGCCACCCGGCACCCAGCGCGAACCCTTGACGACGTCCGCAGTCTTGAGCCGCTCCAGCAGCCGGGGCAAGTCTTCCGGACGGTGTGAGCCGTCCGCGTCATGCTCCACCAGGACGCCGTAGCCGTGCTCCAAGCCCCAGCGGAAGGCCGCCAGATATGCGGCCCCCAAGCCCTGCTTCCCGGCCCGGTGCAGCACGTGGATGTGCGGATCGGCGGCGGCGAGGTTATCCGCTAACTCCCCCGTGCCGTCCGGCGAGTTGTCGTCGGCGATCAGGATGTCCGCGGCCGGGACGGCGGCGCGGATCCGGGCGATGATCGGCGCGATGTTGTCGATCTCGTTGTACGTGGGAATGGTGACAAGCACGCGACCGAGCGCTGTATCGGGCATCGGAATCCTTACGACAGGGGCCTACTTCTGCGACTTACCCATTGT
>JGI20166J26741_11731806_pt1 | contig 10632 bp, 10 predicted proteins | sample TergutCu122P5_FD_26741 | JGI IMG/M metagenome (IMG submission 26741) | reverse complement strand
ACGTAGATACAAGTTGAATGTTATTGCATTTTTTTTTTGTTGAATCATTTTTAAATAATACCTTTGACGCAATCATCTATGAGGGGGTGAGTAGATACTAAATTTTGAAGAAATGGAAAATGTTTCTGCTGGTGGAAACTTGACAGAAAATCAAACTTGTACAATTGGCGGAGGAATTGCGACAGTGGCATGTTTTTTTGGTCCTCCAGGTTGGCTTTTTGCAGCAGGAGTAGCTATTGGCGCTCTTTACTACGGCTGTTTTTAAGGCATCTAATCAATAAGGGATTATTTTAATTTTTTGATAGATATTAATAAATTCAGAGTAATCCCTTTTTTAAAAAATAAAAGATTATGAATAAAACAGAAATCATTAGTATATTAAAATCAAATAATTTTTTCTTTGAAGATAATGGAGATCAAGTTATTGTTAAATTAGCAAGACGATTTTTTTTGAAACTCTATATTGAAAACAACACTGTTGTAAAGAATGAAGATATGGTTAAACAATTCGGATTGATAGATGGAAAAAGTTTAAAAGCAGTTATTAAGATAACTATGATAATATATTTCCTCCTCTCTTTGCCCATAGTATTATTATGTATCCTTAATCCTTATTTCTTCTCAACAGGAGGAAAATATTTTTTCATTATGATTATCACTATAATATTATCTCAATTGGTAGACTTTTGGTATAAAAAAAACCATCTGTCAAAAATAAAAACATTACTGCATCTGAATGATTGACCGGCTGCTTAAAATAAATAATTGGTATTATTATTTTGTTTTAAGTGGCGTATATGCGTTATTTATGTTGGCAATGAATCGTTTTTTGCTGACGGATAGTCTTTATTATGCCAGTTTAAGCGAACAATATACCTCTGAACAAATCCGGAAAATATTAGCTATTCGTGAATCATGGAAATTTCTCGGTTACGCTCTTATTCCATTTATAATCATTATCCGCGTATTGTATTCTTCCTTCTGCCTTTTTATCGGAGACCTTTTTCAGGAAACCCGGTGGGGATTTAAACGATTATTCAATGTTTCACTAAAAGCAGATATCGCTTTTAGTTTCAGTATCATTGCTAATTTCTATTATTATGCATTTTCCGAAAATTATCAAAAGGTAGAAGATTTAAGCGTCAATTATTTTTCACTTTTAAGAATTACAGGGAAAGAAAATATTCCAACATGGTTGGTTTTTGCATTTAACTCTTTGAATATATTTGAAGTAGTCTATATAATCTTATTAATTCTATTTTTCCATTCACTGTTCAAAATTTCCTACCTAAAATCAAGTATTTTCGTCTTACTTACTTATGGAATAGGCAATTATCTTTATATTGTAGCCATTACATTTATTTATTTAAACTTGTAGATATGAAGTCAAAAAGTATTATTATACTATTATCAGTCATTTGTCTATTTGGTTTATCTATCGCTTTCCTGTTTAAAACAATCCATATAGCCAAACAAAGGGAGATCAATCATCAATCTTTTCCTGTCTTCAGTTTGACCGATTTACAAGGGAACCTGTTTACACAAGATTCACTAAAGAATATGAATACTCTTTTTATGTTTTTTGATCCCGAATGTGAAACATGCCATTCAGAGTTCAAACAAATCATGTTAAACCAAACAGGTTTTCAAGTAGGTCAAATTATATTTTTTTCTACCCAACCTGCAGATACAATTATTCATTTCTTGAATACTATTGCTTTTGAGCCATCGTCTAATATGTTTTTTCTCATAGACGATAAAGCTACCCTTATAAAAACTATGGAAATAAAAGGCCCTCCCACTTCGCTCATCTATAATAGAAACGGAGGATTAATAAAACGATTTGACGGACCGGTAAAAGTGGAGACTTTAATTAAATATTTATCGCAATAAGAGATGGCTACTATCCTCTTTGATCCGATTGCCGCCCCCGGACATATTAATGGATCTTTACAATTGGCAAGATTATTAAAACAAGCCGGTCATCAGATTGTATACATTGGCCCTTCTGAGTTTAAAGCAAAAATCAAACAAGCCGGTTTCAATTTTGTTATTTTTGAGCCTTTTACAGTCGATTCTTCGGGTAAACAAAAAGAGACCTTACAAAAATGGATCGAGTGTTTTATCAGTTTTTTTACCGGCTATCGGTTGAAAAAAATGATGGAAATGATGGAAGAAATAAATGATATAATAGAAAAGGTTGATCCGGATTTGATTTTATTAGATGCCAATTTCATCCAGAAATTAGCAATATATGGTAAATATAAAAATAAAATAGTGTTCTTTGAAACTATGGTTTCAGAACACTATGCACCTAATATTCCTCCATATAACAGCACATTTATCCCTAAAAATAATTATTTCACGAAGAAGTATGTGGATTTTTTATGGTTTCGCCGGGAGTTGTATCTTCGGTATAGGACAATTAAAGCCCGATTGATATTTTTCAATAACGATTTTCACAGTATATATCGAAAGTTAGCTTTGGAACAAGGGATTGAACTTGAGAAGTGGAAAGATGCCAAGCGGATGAATCAGACTAAAGTCATACCAAAAAATGTAATCGAACTGATTATTCCTCCTTTAGCTTTCGATTTTCCCCGACCCCCAAAACCCAATGTAATCCATATCGGGCCCTTGATAAATATGAACCGCGATAATCAGATTTTAGACGGAAGATATATGGAAGTCATCCATCATATTAAAGATTTGAAGCAAAAAAATAAAAACACTGTCTTTATTTATGCCTCATTGGGAACAATGTCGGAAGTCAGTCCGACACGTGAAAAGAAATTTATTAACGTTCTTTTAAAATATTGTAAATCAAACAGAAATCACTATATCGTTTTCTCTGTCGGGAATAATTATGATATACATAAGCTACCTGATGTTCCTGAAAATTTACACATTTTTAATACTATTCCGCAATTAGATATTCTGAAACATTGCGATTTGATGATTACTCACGGAGGAATGAACACCCTAACCGAATGTATTTTAAATAAAGTTCCTGTCATTGTTTATCCTTTAGCTAAAAACTGGGATCAAAATGGAAATGCTGCCAGAGTTGCCTATCACGGCATAGGAATAAGGGGCAGTTTTAAAAGAATATCTGTGAAAAATCTTAAAAGAAATATTGAAAAAATACTCACAGATTACAATTATTACCAAGCTAATCTGATAAGCATGAATGAAAAAATGGACATTGAAAAAGCCTCCAAGCGATGTGTCAAAATTGTTGAATCATTAATAAAAGTAAAAGTATGAAATCAAACGAAAATTATAAAAAGATATTTGTAAAACAGCACGGCGATTTTGCTTGCGGCTTAGCATGTCTGGCGATGATTATTAAATACCATGGAGGAGATGCCCGTCAGGAAGATTTGCGCAATATCAGCGGGACAACGCTGCAAGGCACCAGTCTGCTCGGACTCTATCAAGCCGCTACTAAATTAAATTTTACTGCCGCCGGATATGAAGCAACTATCGATTCATTAAAAACAATTTCAGTTCCTGTAATCATTCATGTGATTAAAAATCGTAATCAGGAACATTATATGGTTTGTTTCGGTTTTGAAGAAGGCAAATTTGTAATAGGAGACCCAGGTTGGGGAATTCTAAAAATGTCAGAGTCTGAATTAGACGCCATTTGGAGTTCAAAAACTTTATTAACATTAGAACCAACAGAAAAATTTGAAAAAGTAGTTTCCGAAAAAAAAGACAAATATAATTGGCTAAAAAACATCATTAAAAATGATTATCCGATTTTGGCAGTAGCATTAGTTTTAGGAATAATTATTGCCTCTTTGGGTTTGGTGACGGCTATTTTTTCTCAAAAACTCATTGACGAAATGCTTCCTTCAAAAAATTATGAAAAAATCATATTGGGAATCATGTTATTTTTTGTTTTACTTATTTTTAGAAGTGGGCTTGATTATATTCGAAGTATATTTATGGCTCGCCAATCAAGGGATTTTAATAACCGGTTGGTTGATAGCTTTTTTTCGAAAATACTGTATTTGCCAAAGTTCTTTTTTGATTCAACAAAAACCGGAGAAATTATAGCTCGTATGAACGATTCCAGACGTATTCAACAAACTTTGTCATATATTGCAGGCGAAGTTTTGATTAATTTCTTAGTTTTAGTACTTTCAATCGGATATTTGTTTTTCTATTCATGGAAGATGGCTTCAATAGCCTCTGCTTGTATTCCGTTATTTGCCCTTTTGGTTGTTGCGTTTAATAAGAAGATTTCCGATTCACAACGAAAAGTAATGGAATCATACGCATTAACCGAAGGTTTATTTATTGATTCTATCCAAGGCATTAATGAAATCAAAATTGCCAATAAACAAAATTTTTTCAAACGTACAGTTAAACTTATGTACGGTTTTTTTCAAAACAGTTCTTTTAAACTTGGACTAATCGGCGCGCAATATGGCTTAATTGCTCAAATGATAAGTACCATAACCATGGTTTCTCTTATCATTCTGGGCGTAACTTGGGTTTTGAACGGGCAACTTAGACTTGGAGAATTAATGGCTGTCATTACTGTTGGAGGGATGATTATATCTTCTACTGCAAATTTATCTGTTGTCAATATCCGCCTGCATGAAGCTGAAGTTGCATTCGACCGGTTTTACGAATTCTTAAAAACAAGACCTGAGTTTGAACAAGAGAAAGATGTACATAACGAAAAGGTACGAGACCCACAGAATAAAGACATTGGTCATTTACAAATCAAAGATTTATCGTTCCGCTTCATCGGACGAAAAAAACTATTTGACAACATTTCTTTGGAAGTTAAAAAAGGAGAGATGATTATGCTTTTCGGCGAAGTCGGCTCAGGCAAAAGCACCCTGATTCAAATATTACAAAAGCACTATCTTCCAGAATCAGGCGAAATTCTGTTCAATGGCAAACCTTTCTCGGATTATCCCATTCCAGAATGGCGAGATCATATCGGCGTTGTTAATCAACATGTAAAAATATTTAATGGAACTGTTGGAGAAAATATATGTTTGGGAGACTTTGAAAATGAAAAAGAATCAGTCGAATATTTCATTAAAGCATACAAGCTTGACTCATTTATCCATGTCCTGCCTCAGGAATTATATACATTATTAGGGGAAGATGGAGTGAAAATCTCCGGCGGCCAACAGCAACTTATCTCATTTGCCAGAGCTTTATACAGACGTCCTTCCCTATTATTGTTGGATGAACCGACTGCTGCAATGGATAGTAAAACGGAGCAATTCGTAATGGATACTTTGAAACAAAACAATCAACAATTTGCCATAATCTTTGTTACTCATCGCGTACACTTAGCAAAATATGCCGACAGAACGTATGTATTAGAAAACGGGACAATCAATAATTCAACGGTGAGGTACTTGCCTTCTTTATAGATTCGTTTACTTTTTCCCAATTTATTACTTACCTTTGCGCCGCAAAACAGATATCACTACATGCAAAATAATAATAAATCTTCCGTTGCGCGCCCACGATATAAGGTATTAACTTCGATTAGTTTTTCGCATCTTTTGAACGACATGATGCAGTCGCTTATTCTGGCTGTATATCCTATGCTGAAGACGGAGTTTAACCTCAGTTTCGTTCAAATCGGACTTATCACTCTGTCTTATCAGATTACGGCATCCTTGCTTCAACCCATTGTGGGAACTTATACCGATAAACATTCAAAACCGTTTTCATTGGTTTGGGGTATGGCTTGTACAATGACCGGCATATTGATGCTGGCTTTTGCGGGGACTTATCAGGTTTTGCTAATGGCAGCCATGATGGTGGGTATGGGTTCAGCCATCTTTCATCCCGAAGCGGCGCGAGTCTCCCGTATCGCTTCGGAAGGACAATTCGGATTGGCTCAATCCATTTTTCAGGTAGGCGGGAATATGGGAGCGGCGATGGGGCCTTTGTTAGCGGCGTGGATTGTGATTCCGCACAGCAGGAACAGCGTCAGTTGGTTTTCACCGGTTGCATTTTTGGCTATGATCGTTCTGCTGCAGGTAGGGTTCTGGTATCGGGGGCGAATCGCATCTTACAGGCAGGCGCAGAAAAGCGCTCCACACGAAAGCAGTCATTTTTCCCGAAACAAAATTATTCTGACTATTGTCATCCTGTTGTTGCTGGTTTTTTCAAAAAACTTTTATATGAGCAGTTTAAACAGTTTTTATATGTTTTATCTGTTCCACAAGTTTAATGTAACGGAGCATCAGGCGCAATATATGCTTTTTCTTTTCCTGTTTTCCGTAGCCGTCGGAACATTGATAGGAGGGCCTGTTGGCGACCGAATCGGACGTAAGCGTGTAATCTGGTTTTCTATTCTTGGGGTTGCTCCGTTCACCTTGATGTTGCCTTATGCCAATTTGTTCTGGACTGGAGTTTTGACAGTCGTTATCGGATTGATTTTAGCATCGGCTTTTCCGGCTATTTTAGTTTTCGCCCAGGAATTACTTCCGGGTAAATTCGGAATGATTTCCGGCCTCTTTTATGGATTTTCCTTTGGAATGGGTGGACTTGGCGCCGCTGTTTTAGGAAAACTTGCCGATAATTGGGGCATCGATACTGTTTATTACATTTGCGCTTTCCTGCCGTTATTGGGAATATTCGCTGTTTTTCTCCCGAATATTTCGGATAATATTATTAAGAAGAAATAAATAAACTAATTCACTTCCAATTCTTTCCACCCTGGAAATTTCGGAAAATTATTGTGAGGTTCTGTCTGGTACCAGTAAACCACAGACGAAATATCCGAATTTTGAGGCAGATAGCGGCCATCGTGATGCCATCCCAAATCCTGCATCGTTACTTTCAAATCTTTTTCAAAACGAATGGGGTCCATAATATGCCAGCGATACAAACCGAAACGCTGCTGCGAATTGTAAACGCCGTCGGGGCGTATCACCTGCGCAAGTCCGGAATAGGGCGTACAAAATTCCGTATATTTTCCATTCCGGTCGAAATTGTAAGAGCCGCAGAAATAATCTTCTGTTCCTGTTCCGCAAATAGTTGGGAATTTGGTATCGCCATCCATAAAGAATTTGATTTCTCCTTCGCCCCACCATCCGTTGTTATTTACTCCCCAAGCTAAATATACGCCTACATAATGTCCTTTTCCCTTAATGTTATCCGCAATTGTGTAATCAGAAGTTACATTCGGGTTCGCACGACGCCATTGCGCATGAAAATAAGCGGCATCATCGGGGACATCCGTCAAGGTATAGTCGATTTGATAATATAAGGTCATAGGGTCTTTGTCATTGACATTTTCCATCGTAATTTTACATTTTTTACGGAAAGGCATTGTCCAATAACTGTTGAAGGCGCTACCGGGATTCACGCAAATAGCCAGCGACGAAAGAGGAGCATAAACACCCCATCCCATGCAGAAAAAGTCGCCTACCGGACATTCTACCGAAGGTTCTTTTTCGTCGTCCCAATAAATTCGCATAATCGTAAAACGCCAATTTCCGGTTGGCGTCATCCAGATATGCTGAATAGCTCCTGAACCTTCTATTTCCGCAATCGTAATCGTTTCTTTTGAATTGATTCGGATATATGGGTTCACTTTCCAGCCTTGTCCTAAATCACGGGCAGCCCAAGAAGCATTAGCTACATTTCGCCGGTCTTTGTCTTTAATATCAGCCATTCCGCCCTTGCCTTTTTCTCCGGTAAAGTTTTCAGGACTGATGGAACGGGTTTTTGCATTCGATAACCGGTATAGATTTCCCATAGAGTTTTCTAAACCGTTATACGCTGATTGTTGGGAAAATACAGAGATATAAAAAGTAATTCCTAAAAGTAACACACTAAATCTTTTCATGATATTTTCTAATTTTTTTTCGCAAAGATATACAATTTAACGAGTTTTTATATTATATATGAAAAAATAATCTGAATAAGATTAATAAATTATCAAAAAATAATTTGTCTTTTCAAATATAGTGTGTAATTTTGCACTCAGAATGCAAAATTACACATACTAATTTTAATTGTATGATTAATAGAAATATAGAGAGGGTTTTATTTACGCTTTTGCAAAAATATCCAGCGATAAATATCACCGGACCACGGCAGTCGGGCAAGACTACGCTAGTTAAAAACTTAAATGAAAATTATAATTATTTTTCGTTGGAAAATCCTGATACTCGTATATTTGCAGAAAGCGATCCGCGTGGTTTTTTGCATTCTGCGGGCAAAAAATTTATTTTAGATGAGGTACAATATGTTCCTGAACTTTTTTCGTACTTGCAGGAAGTTTTGGATAACAGTCGTGAAAACGGAAAAGTTATTTTGTTAGGTTCACAAAGTTTTTTGATGAATCAGCATATCTCTCAAAGTTTAGCAGGCAGAGTGGCTTCCTTAAAACTACTGCCTTTGTCGTATTCTGAACTAAAAGCCGCTAAATTGGATAGTCAAAATATTAATACTGTTTTGTTTAAGGGTGGTTATCCACGCTTGTACAATGATAATATCGATTCCGTTCATTTTTTCCCTTTTTATATTGAAACCTATCTGCAACGCGATATTCGTTTGCTGCGAAATATTGAAAACTTAACTACTTTCGTGCGATTCATAAAATTGTGTGCAGGCAGGGTGGGGAATATTCTCGACCTTTCTTCCCTTGCTAATGATGCCAATATCTCTGTCAATACCGTAAAATCATGGCTTTCACTTTTAGAGGCAAGTTATATTTTGTACTTTGTACAACCGTATTCGGGAAATGTCAACCGTCGAATGATAAAATCACCTAAACTTTATTTCTATGATACGGGATTAGCGTGCTCATTATTGAATATTGAACATGAAAAACAATTGGAAACTTTTTATTTGCGAGGAAATTTGTTTGAAAATTTTGTTTTTTCGGAACTACTTAAAACACGTTTTAATGCAGGGCTTCCTGCAAATTATTATTTTTTAAGAGATGCAAAAGGAGTGGAAATAGATTGTGTACGGGAATTATCCGAAGGAGTTCGTTTTGTAGAAATCAAATCTTCGACAACATTATCGGCAGACCTAATCAAAAACATTCTTTTATTGAAAAAAGTTTTTTCCGGTACGGAAAATTATGTTGTTTACGCCGGTACTGAAGAACCGATCTATCATAATGTGAAATTCATTAATTGGCAAAATATTGAACAATTGTGAGTAACTGAGTCTTTGCACACCTTTTCACGGATGCGAATGAAAAGCCTGTTGTCGTAAAATGCAAAAAAATGTATCAAAATTTTTTTTATTAATGTAATAAATGTAAATTTGTCGCTGAAAAATATAAAACAGAATAAACATGAAAACAATTCGATGGTTTTTTTACCTGCTTGCAATATGCAGCTATCATTCCTTGTATTCACAGGAAGAATTAGGCAATGGGATGATTTTTCCTCAATTTGAAAAGGGCATTGTGGTTTTTAAGACCGGACTTAGATCTGCTGCGTCGCTCAACTATGATATGATGGAACAACAAATGTTGTTTATAGACCCTGACAGTACCATATTGGTTGTAGCCAATCCGCTTCAGATTTCTGTTGTGATTATCGGAGACCGCCGTTTTCTGCCGATTTCAGAGAGAGGTGATTTTTACGAAGAAATTCAAGCGGGAGAAGGTTCTTTCTTTGTTCAGCGAAAAGCCGTAATGATTTCTGAAGGAAAGGCGGCTGCTTACGGAGGATATTCACAAACACAGTCATCTACTTCGTATGGGGTTTGGCACAGTGGAATGGGAAGCGTTGTAAAACTGAAGGTGGACGAAAAATTCAAATTAAAAACAGAAACCATCTACTATTTACAATCCGGGAAAAATTACAAAAGATTCTTCTCAGCTAAAACTTTAGGAAAATTATTCAAAGGTCATGGATCGGAAATTGAAAAATTTGCAAATGAGCAATCCATTGATTTTTCAAAGACAGACAATGTAGCCCGCATAGTGGAATATGCCTACAGCCTCAATCCAAATCCTTGATAATGAATTGATAATTTTAATTAAACGCTGAATTTATTTTTTATAACTGTGGGGCTGTTCATACACGCTCTTGATTTGTTCATCCGTCAATGAAGGATGGCACTGGATGCAAGATTCCTTTGTTTCTCCCGAATGAGGCCGGTGGCAGGCAATGCAACTTATTCCCTTATGGACGCCGGTTACAGTACAATCATCTTCACTGCCGACCTGATGTTTGGAATTAGGTGCATGACACTGCATACACAATAAGGTAGCAGGGTCGGAAGCAGTTTCAACTATCGAATCTCCTAAGTACATTACCGGCTTTGGTAATTGGTCGGCTCTCAGATGAAACTTTTCGGCTCGAACATAAAGAGCGATGCGAGGATTTCTTTCCATATTTGCCCGAGACGAATCGGTGAGCGTTATGTAACGTTGAGAGACGGGATTATCTGTGTGCATCTGATGGCATGCCAAACAAGGAATTGTCGGTTTCATTTCTTGGTTTTTATCGCGTATTTTCCATCGGATTGATGATGTATCTTCCAAAGCCATTAAATCATTTATATTCCCTTCGTAAAACATTCCATGGCAACGCAAGCAATCCCAATAGGGTTTTTCCATAGCGTTATGAGCGCTATCCATAAATATTTCCTTGTAATTAACGGCATGCC
>JGI20166J26741_11731695_pt1 | contig 10633 bp, 6 predicted proteins | sample TergutCu122P5_FD_26741 | JGI IMG/M metagenome (IMG submission 26741) | reverse complement strand
ATTCCCCTGTTACCTCGTCCCTCTTAGGCCCAAATACTCTCCTCAACACCCTATTCTCAAACACCCTCAACCTACGTTCCTCCCTCAATGTTAGCGACCATGTTTCACACCCAAACAGAACAACGGGCAATATTATAGTTCTATATATCTTGATCTTTAACTTTTTGGATAGCAAACTGGAAGACAAAAGGTTCCGTACCAAAGCATTCCCTAACTTCAATCTTCTCTTAATTTCTTCCTGAATAGAATACGGAAGCAGTAATTGTATCGATCCAATCGACGGCGACGCTCAGCTTTTATTACAGTAATGACCGTACCGCCACATTTGGAGCATAGCTTGGTACGGTGCTGAAACTTGGCCACTTCGGAAAGTAGGTCAGAAATACCTCGAAAGTTTCGAGTTGTGGTGCTGGAGAAAGATGGAGAAGGTGGACCGATCGTGTGAAAATTGATGAAGTGTTACATGGAGTCAAGGTGGAACGGAATAACCTACGAACAATAAAAAGAAGGGGGGCTCACTAGATTGGTCACATCTTGCGTAAGAACTGCCTTCTAAAACACGTTATTGAAGGCAAAGTCAGAAGATGGCCAGAAGTGACGGGAAGACGAGGAAGAAGTTTTAAGCAGCTATTGGATGACCTTAAGGAAACCAGAGGACACTGATTTGAAGAGGAAGCACTAGATCGCACTCTGTGGAAAACTCGGGCTTATGGATGAGTCGTAAGACTACAAAATGAATAAATAATTCTATGAATTTTTTCGCAGAAATTCTACAACAGTAATACATGTGTGGAAATACACAGGAAATGCAAATACTCGCACGTACATCCTAATATTAACACCCCATATACTGTAGCAGCCGTACACCCTGGACAGGAAATAGCTGAAAAACTGCCCACGTTTTTCTTAAATGAAATGTATCGTGCCATCTCTGGCTCTTCAATGCTTGCTTTAAAAAAACATTCTCGTCAAGATTCTGTACGCACTACCGTTTCTCAAACGAGAGAATATGCAATTCAGCTGCTTTATAATACATCAGATATACTGTCACATGCAAAGGTGGATAAATAGAACAGCGACAGAAACATGCAATGGAATCAAAATTTAAACGAAAACCTATGACATGATCTGGAACAAGACGGTCCAACCAGTACTGGAACACACCAAGAACGCAAGAGAGTGAAAATAAATAGGAGTTTAAAGGATTCAGCCTGTGGACCAGCATAACATCGAAACCGAAGCGACAATAAAAACAAGTAAAAATAAAATATTTAATTAAGAATGTATTTTTAGACAGCGTAACTACAGGCCACAAAATAACCCCTCCCCCAGTGTTGGGCAACAGAAAATCAGCAACTCGCATCTGCTGTACCTCCCCACTATGTCGTGAACCATATTTGGGGTTCGACAGTTCTATGGAATTTCTATTTCGAAACATTTTAGGAAAAGCCACATTATGACCTTGTTTAACATTCTGGCTTCGTGACACGCTCATGCACCTCATTCAATACGGATTTACAGTATTTCGAGTCTCATTTCTTAGCTGTGTTTGAGAACAGAAAGCTATGGAGAACACCTAAACCTAAGACAGCGAAAGCTGTAACTTACTATGAACTAGTACTCTTCGCCGAATGTTATAAGGGCGAATAAATGAGGAAAGGCCGATCCCGGTGGGCGCGAATGTCTAAAGGGCCCCATACACTCTAAGTTAAATTGTGCAGTTTAACTGTGTAAAAAACTGCACGAAAAACTGAATTGAATGTTCTCTGGCACAGCACAGGTTTCCCATCAGATATGTCAGGTTTTTTCGTCTGTTCTGTGTGTCTTCTTGTGCGTGTGACTAAGGTGGATAAAAACAAGGCTGTCGTTTGCTGTTTTCTAGCCAAATCGGCCATAATGTTATGCAAAAAGAAGAAAATAAAACGTAAAATGTGGAGTTAAGAAGTGGTATTTGAAAATAAATATATCACGCGATGTTCATCTGCTGAATGAATTGCTAGAAATGGATTTAACTTGAGATGATGCCAACGTGATGTCGGCAGATAAAATGAGGAAACTGTGGGATTCCCTGAGTGAACTGCGCAGTTCTCTGTGTGAAAGACGACTGGAAACGGCAGTTCTGAAGCCTGCGCTACTGCCTGTCAAAACTGCGCAGTTTACTCAGTTTTTCCGTCAGTTTAACTGAGAGTGTATAGGGCGCTTAAGGCGTAGGACGGCGGTCGCTCGACTGCTAGGACTGCGTGTTCAGATCCCGCTGAGGGCATGAATGTTTGTCTCTTGTTAGTCGCGTTCACAAAATTTCGAATAGCGATTATTAGCTTCGTCATGTCTGTCCGTCCGTCCGCAAGGAACAAGTTAATTGTGGATTTTCGCAATTTTACGAATGCGCCTAAAAACGCTTGGGCTCAGGGATGTTTAAGTAGTCACTGCACTTACTCGTCACACTTCTTAGTGAGATTTCTGACATTGGGGGTTTCTGGCTAAATTATAAACGTTTGCTTTTAAACTTCCAGCAGAAATGGATAATGTAACGGTCAAGTGTCAGTCGGCAAACAGAGAACAACATTTACTTTTTCGGAAGTTCATAACATAAAACGCTTGTTCGCCTACGTAAGGTATACTCCAATAAAACTGTTACAGTCTCCATCAGCGACGGTATCTTTCACAGTGTCACTACTGCGTAATTCAATTATTACCATCAGCATCCGCACTGTCACTTTATCACTGCCAAATTCAACATCTGTAGGCATTCAGACGTAGTTTTTCTTGCTTAAAGTCCACGAACCTTGAAGAAAATTATTTTTATGGGTTGTTAAATAAATCCGACGAAACTGTCCTTCAGCGTCTGTCAATCATCCGGTGTAGTTAAAGATATGAAAGTAGGTTTGAGAGACGAAAGGTCGCTAACATTTTTTTGTTCGCTTATATGTTTCTGCAGGTTGGGCAGAAACACCTGACGGTTGCTGAAATGCAATAATTACTGACAGAAAAGGTGCAATTTATTTACAGACAGACACATGTAACAATTTATCACTCACTCCATGAAGCAGAATCCTTGAGAAGCTAACTGGTTCTCAGCCAGTCAAGAAATACCCCGCATTTTATGGAACCCGAAAGTCCACTGCCGCATTCACAAGTGCCCGCCACCTGTCCCTATCCTGAGCAAGATCTATCCAGTTTCCCACATCCCACTTCCGGAAGATTCATCTTAATATTATCCTCCCATCTACGCCTGGGTCTTCCAAGTGGTCTCTTTCCCCCACGTATCCCCACCAAAACCCTGTATACACCTCTGATCACCCCCATACGAGTTACATGCCCCGTCCAACTCATTCTAATAGATTTGATCACCCGAAAAATACTGGGCGAGGAGTACAGATTATGTAGTTTTCCCAACTCCCCTGTTACCTCGTCCCTTTTAGGCCCAAATATTCTCCTCAGCACCCTATTCTCCAACACCCTCAACCTACGTCCACCCTCTGCGCGAGCGACCAAGTTCCACACCCATACAAAACAACAGGAAAAACTACAGTTTAACTGTAATAACTACCGTTTGTAAATGACATTTTTAAATGGCCCTTATCGCAATCTCTGTGTTTCTCGCTCCACTCAACATTAAATCTCTGCCTTCGTCACTAGCTTTCCGTTTCTTCGAAGCTGTTTTATTTACTTTCTACAGCACTAATATAACATTATATTCACGTCATATACATATGTAATCGCATTCCTAATTCGTGCAACATTCTGGACGTAGCCACAAATAACGTGGTCCTCAGTCTTTGAAGCTACCATTTATCAAGCGATAATGTGCTCCTCGAGTCTACAACTTATAAATCCTAGCCATTTATTTGTTCCTCTTTTCGATTCACGTACCAAAAATTTGTCGCCTGAAGTCACGGCGTCGGAGAGCAGAGCGAAATTGGAGCGATCCCGGGTTACCGACCCCTTTCGTATGGGGTTTAGCGGGGCAACACATTTCACTACCCCTCTGAAACGAAAGAGCGGGAAGTACGAGCATGGTAGGTTCCGGGTATAAAATGTATTGCTTCTGTTGCTTACGGTTATTTATCTCTCTGTCTTCTCGAGGCGAAGGGCTGAATATGGCGCCACTCCTAATCCAGTAACAACGTTACCATAACGTACCCCCTTCCCAGAAGAGATTATGGGCCTACGGTACTGTAATTAACTTCCGGCACAGACGAAGTGCCAGTATTAAAAATGGTGTCTATAATTTTTTTATATGAAAACCAGAAAAATGCGACATTACTATGAGTGGATTTGGGCATCACTCCGTTGTACTAATTAATAATTAGCAGTTGCTAATGAACACTATGTGTGTTTCCCTAAATAATCTGAAACAGCCGGTTTTCGTTAAAATTTGATAGTAACCTCATGCTATTTGACCGTTCATTAATAACACCAAAGAATACATATTTTATACACAAAAATATAGTCTGAAATTGCTCCTACATTTTGCGGGCGTCATTTACGTCATCTTTAGGAAGCTTTACACCAAAATTTAAAACTAAATAAAGTTAAAGTTCACACTAAAACAGGCCACGAAGGCCCAGAGGCGGAGTAGAGGTATAGCTCTACTCTTTCTTTAACCTCGGCGCAGGTGGGGTGGGTGGTCAACGCCACGTCCCGGCCGCTTTAGCACCGGGAAAGAGACCCGGTACCCACTGTATAGGAGGTTGGGTGAGCAGCAGGGCCGGTCTGGACGGGTGCGGAAAATCTCGCCCCCCCACCGGGATTCGATCCCCGGACCGTCCAACCTGTAGCGAGTAGATTACAAAAGTAATTCGCGTTACATTACAGCATTCATCCAGCTAGTGTCAACAAACAGGTTACTTAATTTGTAACTAAGATGGTATAAACATTTTTTAAAAAGTAAAATACATCAAACGAATAAAACATTAACACTTTTGCGGCGTTTTCATTGTGGTTAATATGTTGTATGTTGCTGTGCTGTAGTTGGTTTTTAGCATACGAACATTAATTTTGTCTCTCATCCTTTACAAATCTCGTCTCTGTAAGATGTATTGTGAAACGCGTAGGTACGGAAGAATAATTTGGTCCAGATGCACGAAAAGAAGTGTCAAAAATGCGTGCTACTGGTTACCTCCTCACTAGTTTTCAAGTCATAACGACAATATCACCAACGCTGTGCAAACTTCAGAGGTGAGATCAACATTAACGCCAAATTAACATGGTCCTATAATTTTATAACGGTTGAAAGGGGTGCACAAATCTCGGCAGCCTGGTAGCCCAGGGAACTGAATTTTGTACGGTGGAATATTCAGCACAATTATTAAAGTTTTATTCACCCATCCCTCCCCCTGTGGCGCTTAGACCAGATTTCGGGTCATGGCCTCTCCACTTACGAGACTTCGCGATCACACTCACTGGACACACTAAACTCGGTAGGACTCCTCTGGACGAGTGATCAGCCCGTCACAGAGACAATACACAACACTCACAACAAACATCCATCCCGCCGGCGAGATACGATTCCACTTTCCCAGCCAGCAATCGAGCGGCCGCACACCTGCGCCTTATAGACCGCGCGACCACTGGGATCGGCTGCAATTTTGTCCTTACAGGACTGGAGGAAATGTCAATGCACATGCACGGTGCATAAACCTCCACACAAGACAGGTATCGAAGTCACTCGGCACGGAACGTGTTTCATGTCACCCTTGTATCGCCAAGACTGAGCAAGGTGGCTCCTAGAATTTGGAAGAATTTGTGGACCAATCGTGACAGCTGTTTGTACTAGATGTGCAAATTCAGGTGGCTTAGTTACAGGTACTCATCATTATATGCCACTAAGCTGCAATGCGTTCAGGAAATTTCGACCGACAGCACTGGTTTGAAATGGGATTATCTGCTGTCCAATCGACAGGGGCTGAAACTGGTATTTAGGGGGAGATAAGGAAACCTTCCGCACTGGCACCGTACAGGACTTCCTTGTGACCGACCGTTCCGTGTCAGCGTACTAATGATGCTTGTGTATTTACTATTTATAATTGCACTAATTAGAAGAAAATTAGGAATCACACTGCTTGTGGTAAAAATGAATCAGATGCAAAGCCAGTTAGGGCATCAATAAATCTTTAAGTCGTTACGCGTGAACGACAACACAGTACATCGCGCCCCACGGCTCCGCAGACAGACACTGAGGAATGCTCGTAATTCGTTATAACGACGTTTCGGTCAACGACGGACCGCATATACGAAGGTGGTCCCATAAAATTATAATATTATAATACTTACCATTGCGTTACAATTGCCTACAGTATTCAGTACAGTAACATGCTGTACAGGTTTGTAGCCTAGGAGGAATAGGCTATACCATATAGCCTAGGGGTGTAGTAGGCTATACTGTCTAGGTTTGTGTAAGTACACTCTATGACGTTCGCACAACGACGAAATCGCCTAATGACGCATTTCTCAGAACGTATCCCCGTCGTTAAGTGACGCATGACTGTATATCAAATCTGATGTGCCAACAGTTGCAGCTGGGAAGACGACGAACGCATCGGCAAATCAATCGTTACTACTCCATTGTATTCTAAATTATAACGTCGGCAGAAGGATCTCACGGACTGCGGGAAACTACAATAAACCCCAAACATATGATGTGACTGCGTGTCGAAAAGTTGCTTCCACTTCAAGTGTGCTGAATACCGCTCTCATCTGTTTCATTGCTCAACTAGCACCTTAATACAGAATGTACCTAACGTGCTTGGACAAACTTCAGTGTTCCCCACAACCAAACAAGGAAAAATATTCATATCAATATGTCCGCCAGCTGGGTACAGCCCCCACGATCTCCCGACTTCAATCTTTTCGATTTTCATACGTGGGAACACTTATAAACCCTAGTGTGCTCAGTTCCTGGTCGAAATAGACACTTCACCAATGCATTTACCATGGCTGTCAAACCCTTCTCAACCGCGCCGGAACCTTTGAAAGGGTGCGCCAGTCCTTGATCAGACGTAACAGTGTGTGCATTATTCAGGTGGAGGACATGCTGAGCATGTGTTGTAAACTGTGACTTGGTAAACAACAAGAACTCAACAGTTATTAAATAGGGGACGAGTATTGTTGGGGTATTACATTAGTTGTGAGTAAAATACTACACAGTCAAGGTATTCATTGTTGAGTCTAATGAGTCTATCAGTTGAACTCGGACGTATGTTTATATGAACTTTCTTCTTTGCTTAGATCCGAAAAAAAAACACTCTTGAAGTCAGTCCAAGCATTTTAGAAACGCTCTGAACACTGTGGTCAACATGACTCTCTTTTCATCACAAAAAACAATATATGTTTTCACAATTCGATTCATGCTCCAAACTAAGAGGTCATTATCCGGCGAAAATTATATACCAAGCCCTTGTTTTACGCCCTGGTTGTGTTTCTGAAAGTGGACGTAAATAAAAAAAATGGCATTCCCATAAAAAAGGAAATAAATGGAAATAAACCTGCCAAGAAACATTAAACAGAAAAATATGATGGCGTACATTAATATGTGGGGTAAACTGTTAAGGGGTGTAAACTGGCAAGGGGCGTAAAAGGCCTTGGTGTACATAAAAGGAAGGTCTCCGGACACCTGTTTTCGTGAAAAATATCTCCTACTTACAGACTTTTTTTTTTGTTAAGATTTGTAATGCTGTATAAGAATTCATTAAACATGGCCTACACACCGTCAACATCTCTTACACACGTGCTTATTATCAAACCACTAAAAGTTCTAAGATTTTCTAATTTCGTGTTAAATTAACCTGTAATTAATAAAATCGTTCTATATCAATTTTATCACGTTCAAATTAATTCAGACTCTTCTATACGTACCGGAAATGCCTTACGTTTGCACGATGTTTTTAAAGTATAAATGAATAAAGCGCAGTTCACTATATTACGTATTATCTCTGCTTCTGATGCGGCAATAAAGTTGTCATATTATTTTACTTATACTCTGAAAAGATGTCTGACGCAATGCGGCATTATAATCTGAATCATCAAACTGCAATTACGTAGTTACCAAGACAGCCGATGTACGTATGTCATACCGAGAGGCGTTCGCGAAACCACTGTTGCCGTCGCAAAGCAACAAGTATTACATATTCTAAGTGTGTGTAAGTATCCTTAGTTGTCCAGCATGCAAAGCGCACGCGCCACATTATATTGTCATCTGTGGCCTGTCTGGCTCTATCATATTTTTCCACATTAGCTCATAAAGGGCAGGGTTTTCGGAAAACGTTACTCAACATAAAATGTGTGTTTTGATTTAACCTATAACTTTTGTCTGAAACATTTCTCAGTTTGGGGGAGATTCGGCGCGATACTTTCATAAATATACATAGGTCTTCATGTAACGTACCCGTTCTATCAGATTTAAATGATACTTCAATTTCCTACACAGATTGTATGAAAAATACTCCAACATCAAATTTCATGAAAATCCGTTTAGTGGGAGCCTAGTTGTTCCATGTGGAAGGACGGATAAGGTAATAGTCACTTTTCGCAATTTTGTGGGACGCGCCTAAAATGACATTAATTTAGATTAAATTAAAGAAAGCTGTGTTGACTGCATTATTCTTTGACGTAATAAGTTACAAGGCAGCGAGATATCGCATGTTAAGAATAACCTTGTTTGCTCTCTCATTAAGGAAATGCAAAGCCTGTGGCACATGCTTCTTCAGCACTACTTACGTAAGTACAAAAACACCGCACAAGGTGAGGTCCACTATTTTTATTTGAATAAGGCAGGTAAAGACATCACCTGACCACTCCTGAGGTAGAAACCACCAATCACTTCTCCTCTACAATTTCAACAAAGAAGCCATGTCTTTATCTACAGGAAGGAAGGAAGTTCGTGGCTGCTTCTGACTTCCCTTAGAACAAAAGATTCTTCCTACCAAACACAGAGATAAAAACAATTTCGTAAACGAAAGACCACCAATCGTGTAATAATTCTGGTGCGTTAGCTCTGGCGACTCTGGTTTTATAAACTACTTTTTCTTTCATTACATCGGTGGTGAAGTTGCGCATACACATAAAGCGTTATTTTCTTTCTACTTGCTGCCTCACACTGTGGTAGGTACAAAGGCTGAGGGTGTTCGAGAATAGGGTGCTGAGGAAGACATCTGGGTCTAAGGGAGACGAGCAACAGTGGAGAGAAGTAGATGCGTTATGAGGAACATTCTGATCTGTACTATTCACCAATTATTTTTAGGGGGATCAAATAAAAAAAATATAAGATGGGAGAGAAGCGGTGCCTACAGGGTTATGGCGGGTATACCTAAGGGTGGAAAACCACTAAGAAGACCTAGGCGTAGATGGGAGGATAATATGAAAAGGAATCTTCAAGCAGTGGTACTGGATTGATCTGGCTCAGGACAGGATCACGTGGCGGTCCCTTACGAATGCAGTAATGGACCTTGGGGTTCCATACAATGTGGGAAATTGCTTGACTAGCTGAGGATCTCAAGTAGTGGGACTGGATTGATCTGGCTCAGGATAGGATCTGGTGGCGGGCTCTTATGAATGCAGTACTGAACCTTGAGGTTCCACAAAACGCGCGAAATTCCTTGGACTAGCTGAGTATCAGCTTCTCAAGAAGGACTCTGCTCCATGCAGTTAGTTCCTTTCTTCTCTAACGCCTTTCAAGATATTTTTCGCTCCGACCAATACACCCTCTGCTGTCGCCGGCATTTCACGGAAAGTTTGTTCCAAGCAGCTACAGCACATTCGATACGGACCTACCTTACTGACTCCGCGCGTCATTTTTCTACTGCGTTGCCATTTCCATGCAATATGAGCTACAGGCTTATTGCGGCTAGATAAGTCTTTTGCAATCGGTGACGTAACTGACCTCGTGTTTTACGTCAGATCAACGTATGCACCGCACCGTCTTTTTCTGGGGTGCCAGACAAGTAGTCTGCATTGCTGCGACAGCGAACTGCGATGGACTGAAAAGAGCAGAAACGACCCACCACCACCACCACCACAACTAGCATACTTCGTAAGCTTTACATGTTTCGCCAAGCATCAGTTTGTCAGACCACGTGGACCGGTGTTCATCTAAACTAGAACTCTTTCCTTTTGCCCCAGGTTTATTTATGTGTTCGTATGATTCTCACAATAAACTGCAATTATTCCCGTAACTGGTTCGCCTTTGTAATCGAGACTGCGGGTGTCTACCACGTGGCAGGAACCAAACTTTTGTATGTTTACAAGAACTTGTGACACAGGTTCGATCCCTGCCTAGTCTATCTCAGCTTTGTGGCGGACAAAGTGACAGTGAGACAGGGTCTTTAGGCGCGTTCGCAAAATGGCGAAAAGCGACCATTAACTCCGTCATGTCTGTCCGTCCGTCTGTCCGCATGGAACAACTGGGTTCCCGCTGGACGGATTTTCATAACATTTCATATTTGAGTATTTTTCGAAAATCTGTCAGAAGAACATTTAAGTTTCATTGAAATTTGACTAGAATGACGGGTACTTTACATGAAGACCTATGTACATTTGTGATAACATCTCGCTGAATTCTTCGCAGAATGAGAAATGTTTCAGACGGAAGTTGTAAAGAAAATCAACATTACATATTTTACGTTAAATAAATCCC
>JGI20166J26741_11731584_pt1 | contig 10633 bp, 7 predicted proteins | sample TergutCu122P5_FD_26741 | JGI IMG/M metagenome (IMG submission 26741) | reverse complement strand
GGTATGCTCCGGTATGAGAATGGAGGCTGGATTGAATTGGCACAGGACATTGCTTATTGGTATGCTCCGGTATGAGAATGGAGGCTGGATTGAATTGGCAGAGGACATTGCCTAGTGGAATGTTCCGGTAATATTCAGTTTCCTTTATATGAAGAGAAATGTTTTCTTTCATCTGTTCAAGAAGTACTCTGTTCCTTAGATTTAGCAGTTTTACACGAAGAGGCCATTGTCACGTCCATTCCCACCTTATCATTCCCTTTCCGTTCCAGTCATTTTTACCGTGTTCCTCTTCTCTCTTCACTGAGCTTTGCCTCTTATCCGGAACTTTACCATAACACTAAATTTTCCTCCAGACCCACAAGATTCTGAACAAAGAACTCGCATTCTTTATTAGCTAATTTAGATAATTATCGCTTAACCTTATATATTTAATTACAGTACCTTTAAATGGCTTAAAGTGTCTCAGGTATATATGACGTACCTGGAAAAACTTCAGGAGAGAGATTTTCACAAAACAGAAGTAAAAAGTTAATACTGATATACGCTCGCTAGCCTTCTTCGAGGTACAGTCCATGTGTGAACTGTTTGTGGTATAGAACATTCACAGCATTAATTGTAAATTGCGACCCGATAAATCGTAAGAATTCAAACAGTTATTAAATCGTTAACGTTTGCTGTAAATGTATTTTGGCATTTGTAAGTAAAATATTACATATTTAAGGTGTTTACTTTTGAAGGCAATCTTTCAACTACATTCAAAAAACACCCATTTCCAGACTATGTTTGTATGAACTTCTTTCTTTGTTTTCTTGCAAAGAACTCGTTCTCAAAGTTTGCCAACACACTTTAGGTACACACTGTATACAGATAAGTGATGAGTCCACTAACTAATGGACTGCAAATGATGAATGAGACAAAAGTATTCGGGGATTTGTCAGGTAGGACTAATGAAAACAAGAAATTCCTTAGAGTAGCTAGTCGCCGGACCGACATCCGAAAACTGGACATTGAGAGTAAAAGTCAGGTGTGTCTCTACTGGCTCGCAATGTGCGATGTCTCAGCCATTTACAAAGCCTGAGGCTCTCAGGCAAGTGAAGAGACTAATTGTGGTCTTCCGAGATATGACACACCCTGTTCCAATAACTGGATGGCAGTTTTTTGAAGAAACACACTGGCATCGCTTTTATCTTCTGTAAATTCCATTACCGGGGTGCTGATAAGTCCTTAGCCCGACCTACTTCCCCATATATTGTTTGATGGTGAGACTATTTCGTTTGATGCTAGTCTTGTTATATACATAAACAGTACTAATATTCTTCCAATTATGTTAATAAATAGGATATAAGAACATCAAACGCTTCTGTCGCTGTAGTTTGTTTCCTTCCTGGTCGGGCTAAGGACTTATCAGCACCTCTGTATATATTTGGTACCAGCTTTCTGGACTGACAACACGGCGTCCTTTCTCAAAAACCACAATAATGCTCCTCACCACCGTGAGAACATCAGATCTTACGAATGAGGCTCCAGTTGATCCTTGCTCAAATGCATACACCAGAACCTCATCATCATAGCTCGCAGAATTTCAGGACTCGTGACCTCTTCCGGTTCCATTAACAATCCAGTATTCTCCAGAGGTGTCTTCCTTGGCTTTCTTTCCCACATGGCTGATATCTCGTAATTAAGTGTGACAGTCTGTCTCTGTCCATTTGCCGAATATGCTGTATCCATTTACGTGTATTTTATGTAATTTTGAATTTTCTTTACAAGTGGGTTAATTTTAAATTCTGATAAAATATCTTCATTGTTTTTGTAATCTTGCCGTGTGTATTGTTTCCTCATAAATTTCGTCTCCCCTGGCTTTATCCTGGATTTATCCTGTTCTCTAACTGCCTGAGTTTCGCATCCGTATAATACGGTAGGCAATGCCAAAGTGTTATAAATTGTCAGTCTAGTTTGTTTTTGAACTTGAGAGGATTCTGAAGTTATATTCATAATTCCAGTTATCTGGAGAAATATTGATACTTTAACAGTAACAGCCTTTTCATTCTGGTATGAAATAGGGCAACATGGGTAATGGAGAGTGTTTATTTTCTATAATATTATTATTTATTACGATTTGACTTCGAACTGGATCTCTTGCTTTAAAATCCATTGTGTTCGTTTTACTTGTTGAAAGTTTTAGTCCACAGCAGTACTCTCCTTGTGTACATACTGACATTCTTGTTTGTTTAGGGAGATAAAACTGGAACAAACATGAAATTTGAAACTGATAACGCCTACGAGGTACGACATTGGACCGCACTGATGTATAATTACGTTACTTGACCTTCACAGCTTGGCCAGAACGGAAACGATAATATGACCATGAAGAAAACTCTCGATTGGAAGGGCTGACGAAACTTTTTGACCTGTGTTATGTGAGAAATATCAGGCAGCATTTGAGTCTGTTGTACCGGGGAAGATGATACTTTTGGGAGCTGTGGAATTACGAAGTTTTTTAATTTGAAAACTGGAGCAGGAAATTGATGCAAGACTAGCATCCGTGATCGTGCTGGTTTGATTGTTGACGAGGATAAATAGTTTTTTTTTTTTACTGCAGAACGGCTTATGTGGGCCTGGACCTTGGGCTCCTGTATAACATTCCTCGACCCAACTCATTCAGACACATATGCATTCGGTAGGACTCTTCTGGAAGGGTGATCGTCCCGTCGCACAGACATTGACCTGAAAACACGCAGTATTTACAAGGGGCAGACAACCACCCTTCTGGCGAGATTCGAAACCATATTCCCAGCAAGAGGGCGCCGTCAGACTCACGCATTAGACCGAGCGGCCACTGAGATCAGTGAATTGTGTGTTTACCATTAGCAATTTTATGGCCTGTATTTAGGAAGGCATTATACAGTGTGTCCCACTCGCTACCGAACCCGGCTGGCTGGCGGACCGCTGCTCCGTGTCGCAACAATTAGGCGCACCACAGACACACACTACAGACACATTCCTTTTCATTTCTCACACAACGAACGTACTCCTGTTCAAATTTCGTTGCAATATCTTCATTGGTTTTAGAATTATTAAAGAAATGTCGGGTTCAGTAGCGAGTGGGACACACTGTATATTTTACGTGGGCACTCCGTATGATCCCAGATTATATCGTACGCCCAGATTAAATGTCTAACAATATAGGACAGTTTGGGGTTTAAACTCAAAATTTGAATAAACATGAAGAAAAGATTTTGTTAAAATAATTCTTCGTTGATAGTTGTTACAAGGAAGTAAAATGGGGTTAAGGTTCAGTTAGTAGCATATTCATTTGGAATAGAGTGCGTGTCAAGAACAGTTTGCTATTGCTGACTGTACTGACAGGACCTGAACAGACTGACATGTCTTGATGGAATCTGCAGAGGATACTGCAAGCTCAGCGGGATTTCATGTTGCTTTTTGTAAAAACACGTGTTACCAACAATGCTCCATGTTTCGGTCCCTAAGTGTCATAATCGGGTATAAACAAATAAAACGAAGGGCAATAGCATTTTATAAAGGCAAATATTGTTTTTATAGTAAGAGATAGTTGTGTTGACTAAGTTGTGTTTATTATTTAGTTTATGAAACACAGCGTAATGTCTGCTCTAAAGACACGTGTTACTTAGTTTTATTTTGCGCTAAATAAATATATTTACAGTATTTTACATTTCCTTCCTGATCATGAAAAAAGTTTTGAATGTAAACTCAAAATTCCTCTTGATTAATACTGCCCGTTGTTTTGTTGGATTACCCCATTTTTTCTTGTTTTGAAATCATCACGTTCTTCTAGTTTGAAACCAAACAAGATATTCCCCTAAATAACCGTTTTATAAATAATTTCTTCTTTGAACTTTACACAGTATTTAAAAATCAGACGTGTTTCAGAATTTCAAGTTTTGTTGTTTAATAACAGAAATACTTTCCATTTTACACTTCACCTCGTCTGTGCTACCATCATTTACAATCACTCATTGCTTTCCACCAGACAGACCGTTTCTTAGTGGCCAAAGCACGAAGACCACCTAATAAAGAATACCTTACTTAATATAGGCTAGGACTGCCTTCCAAAATTATCTATCAACACATTTGGTTAAGGAAGTTCCTTGAAACCTTTATAGCCATATTAAAACTGTATTGTTATTACATCTTATTTTAAATTAATATCTTATTTTAAATTAATTTCTCTCTCCAGCTACCTAAGATCATAAAATGCTGTAACCTTCAAATTCTCCTGGATTCAACTTTCATTCTCACAGCAATGTTCATGGAATTAATTTATCTGAAAGAAAAGGCCCTGGTAAACCATTGTCTATGTTATGGCAAATTGGATCCTTCTGGGCAGGTTGGATTACATCGTCAGTCCAATAGAATGTTGTAAATCGGTGACTGAATGTAAGAGTCCTTCAGATTATTTGACAGTAACTTAGGATGTTGGATCGAAATATTCTGTGTTTTGTTCAAGTATCTCAATAGAGTGCGGATGATTTAACGCAAATGAAATTTGTCTGCTGTACATGGTGGATTAAAACCCGAAATTACTGCACAGTTTTAGGAGCAATAATGTATCAGACGGGTTTGTGCCCTCGCCTGATTCAGTTCAGTATGTAAATTTCCGTTTTAGTTATTGTGTTTTTATAGGGCGATATTAATGGCACTGGTAAACTGATTTCATATCAGTATATTTCTGCTGCAGGATAAAATTTTCTATTACATGGTTACAACCCACCACTAATCGTGATTACAAAATTACAGTAATCGGTTTATTTTACGGTAGTTAAACTAGATGGAACACATTACAGTTTTAAATCTGACTGTTTGACTTTCACATTAGAACGAACTCTTTCAGCCCAATCATCACTAATCATAAGCCAATTGAAATCTTTAAGATTTTCTCGATACATACACTTGTATAAAGTTGACTGTGATATTCTGAAATATCAGCGATCTTCTATCACAAAGCTAAGATTTTCCTGTTACCTCGCTTCAGTTGTGTGGAAAGGATAGTTATTTTAATCCCCATGTCCAAAAATGCTCTGATGAGCCCTTAACGACTTTCCCAGTTGGTACCAGGGGCGAATCTTAGCATTCTTACGATCAGAAGTAGTAAAAATGAGGTTATTAACTTCACCATGTAAGTCACTTTGTGAGTCAGGGTGTATAAAGCCAAGAACCGCTGAACAAATTTTATGGATCGTAAGAACTCTCTTCATTCATATTATGGTGTATTGTAATAGATTTATTTTTAAATAACCAACCAGACGCACTAATTATCCCTATTTTATTTTGTTATAAAACTCTACACGTTTCGGGCACAGAAACTTGCATGAAACTTATCAGTGCCGAATGTAAGAAGAAAACTCCTGATGATGGGCAGAGAAGATGCCCGAAACATGTAGAGTTTTATAACAGAATAAAATTGGGATATTTAATAGGTCTGGTTGGTTATGTAAGAAGAAATCTCTTCAGTGAGGTGGTAAAATAAAAAGCGACTCCTTTAGCGTCCATTTATTTAAATGTTAAAATATATACTAATATGTATTTAGAATATATACTATACTAGAGAATGGTCTCTTTAATGATATGTACGCAAGGTCGTAGAAAAGTAATGTCTCCTATTTTTGTCCTCAGGAACTATACTTAAAATTATAAATAAATCTACCAATATCATGGACACATCATTTACAAAGTCGAGACTATTCTTTCATAAGTTGTACTTCATTACCAACACATCTTGCCACCTTTACGTGAGACGAACCATGCTGGTCGCGTAAAACTTTTTTCTGGAACGTCAAAGATCTTCATTCACGCTGCTGTTCAGCTCGTCGTCTTCCGCAAAACGGCGTCCTCGCATGGGGCCAAAAATAAGAAAGACGGTGGGTGCTAAATCGGTACTGTAGGGTGATGAGGGAGGAAAAATTCAAGGTTCAGACTTCTGCTGGTGACGTAATGGTTAGCATCTTTTGGGACAGTGAAGGAATATTGCTAGTTGGATTCCTGAAGAGGGGGTGTTAAAATTCAGAGCGATATGTGCAGACATCAAAGACGTTAATTCAACGAATTCGAAGGGTTTGGCCCGACAGGAAGGTGAATCGAGTCCTTATCCTCCCTACAGTCCCAATGAACCTCTCTCTGACTTCCACCTTTTCGCCCCCCACCGAAGGATGGACTCCGAGAAAGCCATTTTGTGGGCGACGAACACAGTGTGTGTGATGAGCTCCGACGCCTTCAGCCAAGAGTTAGGAGACCGACATGCAACGTCTGACGCATTCGTGAAAAAAAAAGCGGTGTTGGCAATGGATAATTTGTGGAAAACTGATCGCAGTCTTATAAAGGATACACAGATGATATACAGGGTATGTAAGTTTAATTATAACTCCGATTGCATTTTTGAGAAAAAACTGGAGGCGTTACATTCTTATTGCCCCGCATACTCATATACTGTAGCCTGCCTAGCTTTTGATATCTGTTTAGAGACACTTCATATTGACCGAAGTGTACGTCTGTTTCTCCTAATCGACTTCACTAACTTCGGAATCGTATCCAAAAAGACAGGGCGACAATTAAATATTCTCTAATTTATAATAAGGAGCACGCAGTGGCGCTATTATTTGAGGCACTGTGTTAAAAGCCGGAAGATCGCATATTCGATTCTCGTTCTTGTCACTGGAATTTTTCTTGGATATAATCCTTCCGGCCGCACTATGGCCCTGGGGTCGACTCAGAATGTAAGAGTTTTTAGTACCAGAAATACTTTCTAGGGGGGTAAAGGCGACCGGTGCCTAAGACTGACAACCTTACCACCTTCATGTGCCGACTGTCTTGAAAACTTTGAGCCTCAAACCCCGTGGAACCCTCTGGGCCTGTAATTGGCTTGTACAGGGATTGATTCGCCTTTTTATTTTGTAATATACTTCGAATCAGCTGACATTAAATAGAGCACCTGTCATGTACAAGGGCTTAAAATCAAACGTGACGTTACCTACTGAACTTGCACGCAGGAAACCGTTTATTCATATTTACTTACTCTTTACTGACTTCTTCTATGCAACAGAGTCCTTCTTGAGAAGCTAACAGTTTTTCAGCTAGTCAAGAAATCCCCCGCATTTTATGGAACTCGAAGGTTCATTACCACAGTCACAAGTGCCCGCCACCTTTCCTTATCTTGAACTACAGTCCAGGTTCGAGGCTTACTCCTTGACTGTTTCGCAACATGATACGTTTTTACGGTGAGGAGTTTTTAGCACCTCCCCCAACCTCCAAGCTGGAGTACCACCCCTTGCCGGCTGTCCGCGACTGCTTATTTAATATATTCGCAGCTACCCTCCATATTGAGAGCAGTTTCTCCATCCGCACCCTGAGGACGCGCGATGTGACAGGGAACTACTTATCACGGTTATTCATACTACGTTCAAGAAAGATACATTGGCGCTAGTGATATGCCCTATCAGTTTACCGAGATCACTTTAAGGTGCACATAAAAAGTTTGTAGCACATTGGTAATTGTTTTGCGGGTTCTGTCTCTCGTCTTTCTCATCCCTAGGGTTAATTTCTCGCTACAGTGCTCATGTAAATCTTACTGAGTCGTCTCTAAACCTTGGGACCTTTATGTGCTGCTTCTAAACACCCCTGCCCTATCAGCCCAGCCAATAACCAACTTTTCGGAGATCTAATCTGTCACCATCATCAGGATTGACCCTCGTGACGGTGACAGAAGATGTCTCCGAAACCTTGGTCTATCTAACCAAATTTTAAACGTGGCTGATAGCGATTTAGTGAGTCTCTTCGCCGTGAAATTTCCTATCTGCTGTAGGCGAGGTTTGTTTCATTTATACGGCACGTGTTATCACAGGGCAGTCAATTGTTTGTGGACACAGTGGAACCGGGAGAGTATTTTCTTCGTGCACTTCCCTTCTTTCCTGTCATTTGCCGTTCCACCGATATTTGCATTCCCTGTTTTGCCACTGATAATGTGTAATTCAGATACCGACAGTTTACCCATTGCTACATAACAAACCACAACTAACCCGTACTGTGAATTTCACCAAGACAGGAAAATTTTCTTATTGCACAAGTTGAATTCCGTTATGAAGGTGTTACTTTGTCTGAGATACAGCTGGTTCAGATTTTCAGTTCTTCTACCTTTACTGGTGTTGATTCCCTTCCATGTCCCTAGTTACTGGCTAATCACATTTCCTGATCTCTAACTAGGGTCGGATGCTCACTCCCTCTTTTTTTTTAACATCAGAACATGGAGGCCTCTCCTAACCACCCCCTTTGCTATAACTTTGTTCGTTCTGCGATGACAAATTCCGACAGCCTCTCACGTTCAATTCTGCTGCGAACTCGGATGTGATAAATTAGATGAGGAGCGACGGACCAACGATGCAGTTCGTGATGCAGCCAGAGGCGGACTGGAGCTTGCTATCGCTACAGATAAAGAAACGGTAAAAAAAGCGGATAATCTTAACGCTGGGTGTTAACCTAGATATCATTGATTGTCTTCTTAGGACCAAAATAAACGTCATTTATTTGCATCGAAATCACTTGAAATTTTGAACAAATTTACTCGCTAGTTGTGCACCTAATTAATAGATTCTTCTGGGGTCGCTATTGTTAGTAGCAAGTTCACGACCCATATAGTTCGTATGAAATACCACTGGTCCCTTATTTATTGTTACTTGTGTTAGTCTTCATTTCGAAAGAAGGAGACGGAAGTGTCATTAGCAATTAGGTAGAAGAAGAGATGTCGTCAGCAATAAATGGCCCTGAATAAACGCCTGATTCGTCTGGATTGCAGTATCTTTTGTTAGCAATACATGCGCGTAATTTACACAATTTATGTAAACATATTTCATATTAATGTGGCTTACATAATGTTTATTGAATTTTATTATTTTTTAAAACGTTTTATGGGAAACAAATGCTGCTGACGAGCTGAAGCGTTCTGTCAGTGGATTTTAAACTCAAAATATTTACGTTGAAATTTTAACAAGCTGAATAGATATAAATCAGTGCTTTGTTTACATGCTGTTTTTGGATCCTTTAGAATATTTCAGACGACCCCATTTGTAAATTTTCTTTCTTCTCTATATCCTAAAAAAAGAAGTACCCAGCAAATAAATTATTATTACTGTTAATATTTTTATTGTTATAGCAAAGTTTAATGCGATAATGCATTAGGAGGCAATTCTGCTTTCATCACTGATACACAAGAAGTAAGGAATTTTTCAAAATTTCTTCCAAATTCGCCGTCAGATTCTGCGATAAGACGTAGCGTGTTTATCTCGCCATATATTTCACGTGACATTCCAATTACAGCCTTGTCCCTCCCGTTACAAATACATATATATTACACAACAAATTTCCACAGGTTTCAAAGCTGTTAGTTCGTTGTATTTAGTACGCCATTAATTATGAATATATTCCCTTGTACCTTGGGTTGCAGAGAGGAGTGCGAGTGTTTTTCACATCCAGCGTTCCACAGTTTTGCAGATTGCTGATGGCATTGTATTTACTACAAAGTTAATCACAAAGTGACGTGCAAACTGATATTCCTTCACTTTGGTTCTTCTGATGTTGTGCCTGTGGGTGTCTGCTGCAGACTGCTGAGTTTCGGTACAAATGTGGGGGAGAGCAATTTGCAATGTACGAGTATTGTACTAAGCTTAATAAGAATACACTGAAACTGTATCGAAATGCTGCATTCCTTGTGACAGACGTCTGCGTCATCTATTGTAACAGTACACAGACTTTGTGGCCAATAACTATTAATACTACCCACAATAGACGATGATTAAAATTTGGTTCTGCAGGCGGATGTAACCGATTAGATGCGTGAAAACAACGGCGCCGAGCGAGTGTGAAAATCATTTACAATTCTGACTTATTTTAATAGGTCCAGAGTTCGAAACTCGGGCGAGATACCGACTACCATGACGAGGTTTGTCGGAGTACTCTTCATTCCCTTCAGGCAATAACTTTAAATTGGCCCATTTTCCGTTTTCATACACATTCTTGTAAGGTCATTACTGTCCATCATCGGGGCATTACACATTGAATTACTGGACAGCATATTTAAATAAACACTTTATCGATACCGGCCGATAAATAGCCTTCGGGCTTATCGTTATTCTCCTATCCGTTGCTTTGGATAGAACTGATATGATTCCAAAAGTCTTCTTGGATTCACGGACTTCACTTTCGCTGTCACAGAATCTAAAATATTTCAGACTTCGCAGCACTTACTTTCAACTTCTGAAAGTAACTATCTTCCGAATCCACACAGTTAGGGTTTATGGCTTCGAGCATACTGAACTTATCGTGTTATACATAAATACTTCTTAACAAAACCAAACGGGACGCATCAACAATGCATTTCACAGTTTTAAATTTGGTTGTTGGCAGAGTATACAGCCTTTTGTGGCCTGTTCAGAAGAGACTTACCAGCAAAGAACGCAAAAGTTATTAGATAAAAAGAGACAGATCATATTAAAAAAGATTAATAAATCAAAATATACAGGGTTATTCATAAGTCCCTCCGGAACTTCCGAACTCGACTGCGCAACAACCAAGAAAGACAGGGCAGAAAGGAGCATATCAATAGGTAGAG
>JGI20166J26741_11731251_pt1 | contig 10637 bp, 9 predicted proteins | sample TergutCu122P5_FD_26741 | JGI IMG/M metagenome (IMG submission 26741) | reverse complement strand
AATGGGATTGGTGGTGATATGTTGTGGAATGGCAGTGAAGGGGATGGGGATGTTAGGGGTGAGTGTGAGGGAGATGAAGGCACTGACTGTGAAGATGGAGGCAGTGATACTGAGTGGTAAAGGTGGATGGAATCTGACGTGCCTTGTGTGTTAAGTGTGTGAAATTAATTGTACAGTATTTTATCTTTGCGTTTGTTTTAGTTTGGGGGGATGGAGGGGTTCATCTTAGATTTGAAATAAAAATTTGTAACAAACATCTTGCATTTGGGTAGAAACGGTATATCCAAAATTGCTAAGAACAGATACTGGGTTATGAGTGATTTATATATAAAAGAGATCTCATTTATATATAAAACATTCATATCCCAGTATGACCTCTTGGTAATTTTGGATATACCGTATCTACCCGAATGCAAGATGACTGTATATATGAACCACCCATAAACCAGTATCTCTTCTTAGTAATGTTCAATGTACATATTACTTGAAGATGATCCCTCTGGCCTGAAACATGTACAAAATTACCCATATACATAATATAAAAGTCCTTAGTTGTGACTGATGGCTTTGTTTTGTATCTTTGTTGTTATAATCACACCAGTATTGTATCTAAAGTACTTTTGTGATGTCCTTGTGTGGCATACCTTTGACATGTCTAACCCTTTGGCACCAAACGACGGCTTTAGTGGGCATGCAGTGTGATGCAGAGAAAACCCCACATTGTCTAAACGTATTGGCCAAGAACACGGAAGGTAATGGACAGTGACTTAAATCACAAGACTTCTGCAGAGTACACTGGACACTGGTTTTGGCACCGAAGGGTTGCAGTACTGTTTGTGAGTGGTGTACTGTCAGTATGTTTAAAGTGCTTGTTGTGATATTCTTTTATATTTTCTGTTATTTCCTTTTTTATCTGCAAGTTACATTAATAATTTTTTTTGTTTTGTTAATTTGATTTTTTGTTGCTCTTCTTTTTGTAAATGGTACATGAAGATTGTGGTAATGATGCTAATCACATTTTTTGTGTTTTAGATAATCTCCAAAGCAGCTTCGTTAATGTGGTGTTAATTTTACACAGTTTGTTACGTTTTTCAGGCTCCCAGCTCAACACCCAAAATCCCACTTGAGAATGATGATGTGATGCTTCCGGCGTGGAAGCGTCCCGGTTCATTCAGAAGTCGAGGTACCGACGGACGGCCGGAGCATCCTGTAAATAAGCCATTATCTTTGCGTAAGTCCTTTCTGCAGACTGACTTTGATTAGTTCGTTATGCTGTTATAGACGTAATGTTCGTTGTTGCGTTACACTTGTGTGTGTGCCAGGATGTGTTTACATTGTGAACTGGCACCTGAATGCCCACAATTTGATGTGTTAGAAATGGGTTGATGGTTACTGCAGTTGTCATGAAATTTATTGCATTTTTGTAGTTAATTTGTTGTCAGCATGTCATGTTAATGCAGAGGTTCTCGTCTCTCTCTCTCTCTGTCTCTCTCTGTGCCTCTGTCTTGTGTTCAGGTGTAATTAGCTGTTATAGTTGCTGAAATTTGGATCCACAGAAATAAAAACTAGTTGAATTTGGTTCATTACTAAAGAATTTTAGGGAATGTTGGTATGTGACTGAGGTATGTTGCAGGTATATGGAGAGGTGAATACCTCTTGTGTGTTTGCAAGTGTAATGCTGCTTATGAAGACAGTGTTATTGTTTTTGTTTCAGGAATTGGTGAGAAAGACAATGTGTCCCACAAGGCCGTGACACCAACAGGAGCAGAGAGTGCAAACAGTGTAGATACAACTGAAGTAGTGTTGAGGAGGACACAGAGTTTCGAAGCTGATGAAAAGTAAGTTACTTCTTGTGCTTTTCTGGTTGAATGTACTGACTTGGCACTGCTTCGGCACGCTGACAGCTGATCTTGTATTTGGTGCCTGAAAGAACAGCACCCTTACCTGGGCATAGGATTCTGTTTTGTGGTATTATATGTACTAAATTGAACTCCTTTGGTATCAAATGATTTCGTTTGACCATCTTAAGATGCTAGTATCTTGAAGTTAGAGTAATGTGATCTACTGGAAGAATTTTTATCCAGGATATCTCAGTTTGTATAGTGACTTGGCTGTGGGCTGGACAATCTGGAGTTCAAATCTCAGCAGGGGCAAGAGATTTCTTTCTTTCCCAAAACATCCATTCCTGCTATGAGGTGCAGCCAGCCTCCTATTTCATGGGCCTGGGGACACTCTTCCAAGTGGTAAAGTGTCTGTCAGGGTATGAAGCTGACCACTCACCACTGTCTAGTGTCAGTGTTAGGGATGAGTGGTGCTGGTGGTGCTGTAGTTCTGGTTCTGCTGTGTGCCTTTTTGGCATGCACAGGGACAGTTACAGGCTGTAGACTGTATGGCATGCTGGGAGTCCTCATGTTGTGTAAGGTGCTGACATCTGCAGTAGCTGGCCATAATCACTAACACAGTTCTTGCAAGAGAATTTATGCTTTTATTGCATTTTTTGTGTGCAGTGATAACAGTAGATAATGAGAAAGTAATTTTTATTGATCTTTTTATTGCCGAATCTACTCTCTTTTTGTGTGTAAAATTTCATAATGTCAGGTTCATGTGTTTTCAGTCCATGACATTTTGATGTAACCCATACTTCACTAACTGTATTGTTTAGGGGTCATTTGAAAAGTTTACAGTTACTTTGGGAGTCAAGACATTGCCATTGTTTTAAGAATCTTCATGTTCATTATTGTCTTCACAAAAGCCATTCTTTGACTTCTATCCATATCCAGTACAGTGCAGTGTCCAACTTTACTACTCAGTTCTAGTCTCAGAGGACAGAGTATTCCCAGCAGTACTTTACATTAAGCACAAATCAAGTTTTGTAACCAAAAATATTTCCATAACCGCTAAGAATGGAAAGGGGCTAAGCCATAGCTGAGACAGTCACCAGCCTCTCACCACAGAGGCCCAGGTTCAATTCCAGGTCATTCAGCATGGATTTATAGTGGACAGAATGCAATTGGGACGGATATCTCTCTGAGTATGGCAGTATTCCCCTGTCATCATTCAACCTGTGCTGCATACTCCATCCATTCATTCATTTGCCAGTTTTATTAAATAATCTTAGCAGTTGACAGATCAGTAAACAACATGCTTAGCAAGCTATAATAAATGGTACTGGGAAGTACACGTTGCAAATTTGTGCGTGTTCCTGCTTGGAGCTACCCATTCTTGTGAGATCATAGGTTTTGACACTGCTGTTGCAGAGGGTTCAAGTCTTCTGGGATGTGACGTTGTTGTTGGGGAGTGGTGCCTTATGTATAGAGGTCTGTGGTGCATTATGTTCAAGGGCTAATCTGATTGCTTGACCTGTGCTGATGTAGACACTACCATTCTTTGAAATGCCGGGAACCACTTACCAACTGATGCAGTGTCACATCATAGACAACCTGAATGGTACCCATTTTGGTTCTAAAAGGGAGACATGAATTTCTTGGCATAGTGCTGATGTAAGATGCAGACATGATGGTTTCAAGACAGACAGTGTGCACAGTATATGATCAGGTGTAGTACAGCCTGCCTGTTGAATTCTGTTCTGATGTGAATATTGTTAGTTGAGTTTTAGTGCCTACATCAGACATCTTCTTTCCCATTACAAAACACAGTGCCTTTTAAAAACTGGCAGAATTACTCCTTTACAATCTTAGAGTTATGACTGTTTAAGCTGTGTGCTTGTTTCATAAAATACTGTAGGGCTGCATCCTGCTGTGGAAGAGGAGTAGGTCCAGTAGTTGAAGTAGTCATTTAATTTGAAATTTTTTTATCTCTCAAGGGTTTTTCTGTTTGAAACTAACTGTTCAGGGTATTTGGCTGTTACCTGTCAAAAAGTGCAGTTTGTAGGGGAAGGAGTACACTGTTACTTCTTGATATATAGACCTGAGTTTAATGCATGCCAGTTTTCTGCATCCTGGTTTTTCCCCTTTGTTTTGTTTTATGTTTTCCTGCATGCAGGTTCTATCGCAGATACGTGGAGTTGCAAGCAAGAATAAAAGCTGGCTCTTGCCCTACCTTAAACTCGTCCCCCGTTTCAGCCCTTCCAACCCGCTCCGCATCTCTCCGAGAGAAACACCTGCCAAGGTAGGCCTTTGTCATGCACAAAAACCCTTCTTAGCAGTGCTTTTTATTCCTGATTACATTCTTTGTACTATGTTGCGCTTTGATATAATGCACTGAAAACAAATTGTCTTTACAAGTACCATTTTCTTCTCAAAAGTCAGTGTGCTTAAATGCTGTTGCTGTCTGCTTGCAGAATGTGTCGTTCACTTCTCAATACTATTTGTAAGTGAAAATTTGTTTCCCTCCGCCATGTATCTGCCGTCTGTTGTTGACATAATATGAAGGTAAAATGGTTTTAACAGTAGTTAAAAGATGATGATGATGGTGACGATGACGACAGTAATGCAATAGAATTTTTCTTCAACTTTACAAAATGAAAGGCATTTTAACAAAACAAATGTTTAAGTAAAGGTAAAGGTGTAGTTGTTAATGAGCATGCCAATGAAGGAGTATGGGTGAGGAGAGGTATAGCTCCATTAATTCTTACCTGTAGTACTAGTTGGAAGTGAGTGATCAGCTTCACACCCTACCTGGTTTGTTCCTGGGGAAGGAGCCCCAGTACCTATTGAATAGGAGGCTGGTTGGACCCCAGATCTAGTTTTGATATTTCAGAGAAGAGAGACATCTCTTATCTTTGCACGGAATCAAACAATGACGTATTGGTTGTCCAACGTGTACTTTTATTTTCTGTACAGACTGTGCTATCCCAGCTTCCTGATTTAGTTATACTGCAATAATCCAGGAGACAGGAGGTTCTTGTACATACATTATCATTATATAGGAATATTGGATGGTATGTCATATATTGTGTAGGGACCCTTATGACAGAAATGTTCTAAGTTCAATGTGATCTGCCTTGTGACAATCCTGGTAACCATCATTGCAGTGTCGAGTTCACCTTAACATGGCGTGAAGGCATGGTTGAGGGGAGTAGAATTGTGGCTGTACTGCTTTTTTAACCTTGGTGCTAGAGGGGGGTGGGTGGTCAATGCCGTGATTGGCTGCTTTACTCTCGGGAAAGATCTGGTGCCCAGTATACAGGAGGCTTGGTGGGACACGGCTGGTCTGGATAGGTGCAGAAAATCTAACCCCCATAGGGATTACAACCCTGAACATCCCAGCCTGTAGAGAGTCACTATACTGACTATATTATCGCAGTCATCATCGTAGTGTTTGGCATTTTAACATCATCCTTCACAAATTCAAGATACTTGTGAAGAATGTTGTTAGACATAACAAGAAAGAAATGATGTCACATCTGATGTATGTAGCTGTAGGCAAAATAACACATTCTTGTATTTGTATTTGTATCAGTTTAACTTCACTTTTCTTTCCTGCTGTGGCAGTAGCAAGGGTGGCCCCAGTTACTTGTTTCACAGGTGCACCTTCACAATTCTGAAAGCAGACTAGTTCTGTGATGGCCAGTAGTTGCTGCTGAAGTATTACTGCACTATTTTTTAATCTTTAGGAGACACTTGCCCATTGTGCTCAGATTAATAAATGTACTTGAAAGATTTCCGTCACACACAACACAGGTACATTTCGTAGGTGACTAGTGCCAGGCCATTTTTTGGGCCTTCATCAGACTTATGTACCAGAACCCATAAAAGAAACTGTATGATCATCTGTATAACCTTAGAGAAATAGATCTCTTCCTTTACATAGTTGTATGACACTGGTAACAGATGCATGTGATTGGTGAGAACCATGTAAAAATAAAATGGAGTTATTTAGAAATGTATATAAAAATATATGAGAACAGGAATATGATCAGTAATTAATAGAATAAATGAGGTAAGCAGATTAAAATTTATCATTAATGTGCTTAGTGCATCTTCCACTTATAGTCTGACAACAGGCAATCCAGAGTTCTTGGAAATTTGCTGCTGTTGATAAGTGGGGCTGTGATGTTTTGACAAGTCAAATGATGGCCCAAAAAATGGGGCGTAACTAGTCGCCTTAGAAATATGACTGCATTGTCCGTGACAGAACTGTTTTAAATACATTTATTAATCTGAACACAATGAGGATATGTCACCTAAAGATTAGAATCTAGTAAGTTTCCTATGATGACATAATGACCTTCTTTACTATTTTATGGTGACACAGCCTTGTCAAAGTTTTAGACCGAGTCTGGTTATATTAATTGCAGGTGCAGCTTATCGACAGATGGTAGCATGAATATGGATGTAGTTTGATGAGTTGCACGAAATTGTATCAGTGTATGGCATTGCGAGGTTTGGGGGTTCTCTTAGCATTGTTTCTGAGGATTCAGGTCTTACGGGGACGTGATACTGTGCTGCTGGGTGAGTGGTTCCGAACACTGAGGAGGATATAGAATACTTAATACATACTTGTTGCACACTGTCATTATTAGTTACTGCTCCGACATTTTTTTCAGCCTCAGTTCGAGGCCATCTTCAGGGAGAGATCGTGGTTTTTTGCGATGTTTGCAGCTTTTGTGTTTCTTCACTTGGTAGAAGTTTTACAAACATGATTAAAATTTTAATTAGAAGGAAAATATTAAAGTCCCTAAAATTAGTTTATTCAATATAAAATTATATTAAGTAGACACTGATGTGATTTGTTGTTTCTGGACATCTGTTTAACGTTTTGTCAAATGAAACAGCCTCAGAATCAAGTTTCAGATACCTGGTGTTCAGCTGTGAATGATACAGCATACACACAACAAATCACATCAGTGTCTACTTCATATAACTTCATATTTTATAAATTGATTTTAGGGATTTTATTACTTTCCTTCTAATTACAATTTTAATCATATATGTAAAACTTCTACCAAGTCCGTTGACACATAAGCTGCACACATCCCAAAAAACCACGATCTCTCCCTGAAGATGGCCTCAAACTGAGGCCGAAACATGTCGGAGCAGTAATTAATAAATTGAAAAATTGTGCAACAAGTTGGTATTAATTATTGTATTATGTAATGTAGTTGAATGGAAAATGTACTGTATTAAATTTTTAAAACTGGGGAGGAATGCAGTGCCGTCATCTTCAGGATCAGAATGTCTCCAGGAACCCTCATCCAATGACATAGCATCATATCACATCCTTGTATGTCCGGTACATTATTGTTTCTTGAGTTACTACTGATCAGTATCTGGATGGCAGTCTTTGAACTGACAGACTGGCTGGACAGATTTAGACTTAAATCGATAAATCCAGGCAGGAGGATCCGGAATGTCCTGATTGACTGTAGGGATCGTACAGTCTGCTGCAGGTTGCACCTTACCGTGGACAACAACAACCAGATCACTTGAATTGCCAACTGGTTTGGCATTAACATGGATATGTAGATATATGGATGTATGAGTATATTTTTGGTATAAACAGTGTTGGCGGTGGTCATTAGTACCAGATACACAGGGTTTGTGTATATGTTATAGTACATCATATGGTGTGTTGTGTTGTGTTGTGTTGTGACACATTTGCATTCTACATATTTTCATGTCATGTAATACCCACCTTTATCACTGCTTCTTATACAATTTTAATAATTTTTATTCTACCTTTTTTACCCATAACTAATCATTGGAACAAATGTTGATGCCAAAAGATGTATTTAAGCATTGTTGGACTTATTTCACCATACATGGAAGCTTCCCAGTGAATTAACTGTCTAAGTTGGGGACTTTCTATTTAAAGTTTCCCATGTTTTTGTATGTTCTGATGAAGTAATTAAACACAGAGGAATTTTTTCTTCATGTGGCGTTGTTAGATCTCATAGGAGATCAGTTAATGCTGTGTTCACACTCTCTTGTACAGTCACGACTTGTAATTTGGTATGTCTTAAACAGGCCTGGGGCCAAGGATGAGATGATTACATTTCACCACCTGCCAGAAGTGCCGTCTACAGTGGTAGCAACAACAACTACTGTGACAACTACAACAGCTGCCATTGTTACAACTACAGTGACAAGTTCCCCAACTAAGACATCTACCACCTCACCTACTGCCATCAGTCCGTTACCAATAAGTCAGATCAGAAGGTAAGTATGTCATCGCTCTAACTTTTATTCTTGAGGTAAAGTTTCCAGTACCTTCACTTTCCTTAAAGAGACCATACAAAGGCATGTCCAGAAGTCCTGAACTTGCCACTGGGACTGGATACAGCAGTAATGCAGCTGTCTGTCACTTCATGCTATAGTATCACTGTCTGCTGTGTCAGTGTAGTCAGTTTTGTAGCCGTAACCCTCTGTGTTTCATCTCATGATCCCTCCACCTCCCCATGTTCAGCACAGCCCCACACCATGTGATTTCTTCTTGTTTCTGAGAATGAAATCACAGTTGTGATTGTGTTGATTCCAAGATGTCCCTGAAATTTCAGAACAATTGGTGACTGCTGTATATGCGATGGCAGAAAGTCAGTTACAGCTGCTTCTGGCAGTGTACATCGACCCATTGCACGAACTCAAAATGGGACAGCAATGACCAGTGTACATGTGTGTTTTGTTATTGACTCAGTCTGGGGACCTCTGTGTATGCTTTTGTATGACTGTCATACTTGTAGCAGTATCTTGTGCACTACACTTGTCACTGAGATGAGTACTTGACTAATTTCAGTCCTGCCATGGGCATTGTTTCAAGTGATAGTCCATCACCAAGCACACCCACAACTCCAGGTGGGAGTAAACTTAGCCCTGGAAACATCTTTAAGAATTTCTTCAAGTGCGTAGACTATACCAATTTGCAGTGTGTCTGATGCTTTTGCATTTAGTTTTCTCTCACTTTTAACTTCTGCCCTGTGCGCGCGCGTGTTTGTTTGTTTGTTTTTTTTTGTTTGTTATAAATTAATTCTCTTAGTTTATACATATTGTTTGTTTAATGAACAGAGCTAAAACTTGTAACAGGGTGAGGAATCAAAACCTACCAACAGAAAATAAAAATATTGTGTCCATCTGGACTTTTCTGAACACATCCTCTTTAGATTTTCTGATCATTGCTTATTGTAAAGTGTCTGAATGTCTGTTACGGAAATTGTACAATTTCACATATTTTTATAGTGGCGTGGGAAAAATGTGGCACTTCTAAGATGTGTTGTGTGCAACATTTATTCAGTAATTGACATCCACAGTATATTAATGGTGCATGTTGAATGATTTGTGGTTGTATTCATTGATGTAGTATTGAATTTTAGTAGATGGAGAGTATTTGGAATAGTTTAAAAGCAGTAGAAGAGGTATGTGTGTGTGTTTGTGTGTGCGCATGTATGTGTACGAGAGAGGGGGGTGGGGGAGAAAGAAAGTGCCTTCAGTATAAAACACTATCCACTGCAGCTTTTTGGTTGTGTTTCTCTTGGTAACTCTTTATTTGGAAACTGGACTTCATATATTAGACAGGAGATGATGAAGCGCTGTTCCTGCTGCTCAGAAGTGCAGACATGAAGGGACAAGATTTTGGCATGTCGCATTGTGTGTTATGACTTCGCTTTTTTCATTGCTGTCACTCTTACTGACCTCTTAAATTATTTGTGCATGGTAGATGGTAGTGACAACAATCAGCAATGGAATAATGCCAGGAGTGCTGTCTTGTTTGTTGTGTTGTAGTGTTTGGAATTTTAGGAGTATTTGAGTCAGAGAATGGGAAGGAAGTGAGAACTATTTGGCGACATTCTGTATTCATATTCCTCTCTTCACATGTACAGCTTTATTCTGTGATCTGATGCAGTGTCATCGGGTGGGTAGTTCCTGATGTTTCAAAGGTACGCGGTCTGTCCGCAACATCAGGATGTACTCACAGAATGACCTAGCTTCACATCTTTAGCATCACTAGTATGAGAGTCTCAAATCTTGCATTAAGGGGCATATTTTTCATGATTTTCTTTTTTGGTGTGTCAACTTTGTAATACCACAAGTGCAGCAAGTATGTGCATGTTAGTACTTATATAACACATTATGATCTTGGACTTATGTACATGATCCAAAGTACAATAAAAACAGTGTATACCATCAATTACATATGTATTCTAAATCAGTGAGCTGCATGTTTTGGCTGGATGTCATTATCAGGGATTATATTTTTGTATGGAAAACTATTATTAATGACTTAGAAATCAGTTGAGTCATAAAATTGGTCTCTAAAATCCCTGATGATGGTGTCTGACTGAGATGTGTGATCACTGAATTAAATTAAATATATTGTTGGTGAACATTGTTGGTATTTTTGCTTTGTAGCATATTGGTAGTATCTGTGTCAAGGTGTGAGGATGTAGTTTATATGTGCTGGTCTTACTGTGTGAAACAGTTTGATTGGTGTGCCTGTACTGTGTGAAGCAGTTTGATTGGCGTGCCCATATTGTGTGAAACATTTTGGTGTGCCTGTACTGTGTGAAGCAGTTTGATTGACGTGCCCATATTGTGTGAAACATTTTGGTGTGCCTGTACTGTGTGAAGCAGTTTGATTGGCATGCCCATATTGTGTGAAACATTTTGGTGTGCCTGTACTGTGTGAAGCAGTTTGATTGGCGTGCCCATATTGTGTGAAACATTTTGGTGTGCCTGTACTGT
>JGI20166J26741_11731140_pt1 | contig 10639 bp, 7 predicted proteins | sample TergutCu122P5_FD_26741 | JGI IMG/M metagenome (IMG submission 26741) | reverse complement strand
GGCCCTGGGGTCGACTCAGCCTCTAACAGAAATGAGTACCAGGTGTATTTCCTGGGGGTAAAGGCGGCCGGTGCGTAAGGCTGACAACCTTACCATCCTGCGCCTTTGTCATGAAATCTGGGAACCTTAACTTCCTGGAACCCTCTGGGCCACTCCAGGCCTGTAACGGGAATGCTTTACCTTTACCTTTACCATGTTCATGTAGCAGACTATTACACATAACATTGACAGAATGACTCTTACCAAACAACAGCAAGTGCTATGTTCTCCATATACTTTTAACTGTAGGCTTCCAGCTGTCCCTCATCATTAAACTGTTCACTGTTGCCTCTTTCAGACATAATATAGAGTTCTGAATGTCAATCACAATACACTTTTTGGCACATTAACAATGAAATCTGTAAAAAATGTGCCTATTCACTATGCCACACCTATATGCCCATCTGACCACAATGTAAGAACTTCAGAACAGGTAAGACGACGTTCATGAATGCACTTAACTAAAACTTGATGATCCATGCCTAGTTTTGATAAGAACAAACAACAATAATCAATACTTTATATGGAGATTAACATGCACATTTGCATCCAACTCAATTGTAAGTCACTATATATTTACAGGAACAAAAATATTTAACAAAAATTGTAGAGATAAATAAAACATATATTTTATGTTCAATACACTTTTCCATAGGTCTTAAGAGTTTTTAAGGCAATTATGCAAGAGGGCCAAATAAGAATTGTTATATTATGCACACATGTCCTAACTTTTTCATTTCATGACAAAAAATAAAAGGACAAATTATGGACCACAATATTGTTACTTGGCAGTTTCGCTTTTGATCTTTGAAATTAGTTTAAGAGTATGTTTCGAGCATTAGGGTGAAATTACAGTTAGATGGAGGAATACAGTTTTGTGGAGAGAAGAGAGATATTTACCAGAACTAGCTGACCGTGCATTTTGCCCTCTAACAATATCTCTCTTGCGTTTCTGCATTTGGGGGACCCAATGTAAGGAATTTATTGAGTTATTTTCTGAAAAAAGTACAGCACAAACCGAAGGAGAGTGGTTGCCAAACGGTGATCAGAAAGAGTGTACATGGGTTCAGTCCATTGGGTGGAATTAAAGGCAATAAAACTCAATGAAATTTGGGTGCCTTTTCTTGTATGCATCGAGCTGAACTACTGTGAGATCCGTTATGTGACCCACCCATGAATATTCCCAGAGGTTAGGTTTTCAGAGCCACCAAACTGATTTAGTTTGCCACGCCCAAGAAACGAACAATGAACAGGTACATTATGTGAAACATACTGACTCTCTTTCTATTCCTGTATATGATTTATCATTGTAACTATACAGTCAGTTGACAGGAACTGAACCAGAAGCAGAAATGATACTTCAAAGCTAAAGGCTGCAGTTAATATGGGAATCATAAACAGCCATAATCACATTATCTGTAATTACACTCACCGCATGCATGCTGTATCGGTGCACTTGCAGATTCACAGTCAGATTGTGCATGTGTATGTTTCTGGTATGTGGCTGCTTCAAGTAGTGGTTTCTCCAGATCCTCCAAGCTGATTAAGGTCTTAGCCCTGTTCTTGCGTCTCCCTCTGCTCTTCGTCTGTTTTGTGCAACTGAAATATTCATTTGTATCTTCTCTCTTCAGTGGTACTATCTCCTTGTCTGCCATGTTTCTTGTATCTCCTGCTGTGTGGGAACTGGAACAAGGGTAAATATTTTATTTATTTATGATTTACTCAGTGATTCTGCCAGTAGCTCAGGCTACACTGTATAAAGTAATGGTGTGACTGATGAATAAAAAACTGGAAAGAATGTGGAAGGAAGCAGTTTGAGTCTAACAGTGCCCTAAGGGGCAATCAGTTGGAGGCCTTGACAAGGGGCTGCTACTGTTTCTTCAGGGAGTAAATGAAAGGCTATATGACCTGCTCAAGACAAGGCCATCTTCCTCAAGTATGTTGTTTGGATGAGATCTATTTCACATGTCCCCCCTGAAAATATGGTTCTTACATCAGGATCATGATGGACAAGACTTTATTGTTCTGACTGGGACACAGTGCTCCCTTTCAATATTGTGCTGACAATGCTGACCAGTCTGAGACTTCCGGAATGAAGAGAAAGAATGTGCATACATAAGTAAGGAACACGAAGGTGAAGAAAAGTAAAGTTATTGCAGATCATTCAAAGAGTTCGTGAATCTTGCGGTGGGAAGGTCTACATTTTATCATATCATAATAATAACAAATACTATCAACGAAAAGAAGAGACTGAACTTCTAGGCATACTACAGCATAATTTTGCCACGGAGAGCATGAATCTCAAAGACAATACACACACACACACACACATACATACATACATACACATGTCAAGAAACGATAAACATGTTAGGAATACTGGAGAAGGAAGACTGTCCATACATATACCTCCAATATGTCTGAAAAAAGCATTTGATTGACAAAAATTTCACCACAAGTGTACAATTTGTAAGATAAGATATAAAAACAGAAATGACCCAACCTTCTTGAGGCCTAACTGCAAAGTGGGACAGTGCTGTTGTAACAGCAGATGTAAACATCTGCTGCAAGGAGTTCCATGCAAGTTGGAACTCTGTAAGTCGGAACCTCAGGTAATGAAGGGAGCTTTAAATATGTACACAAAGTATGTGTGGGAGCACTGATCTAACTCATATTTTTCCTGACAATTTCATAAATATCCGCTGGATAATCTTAAAGATCCGATTTTCTTCCCAGAAACATGTCATTAGATGCTACAGAGTAGACGTAAACACCAATCACACACAATTCCACTGGACACTTGAACTACTGCCTTGATGGGTTAACATCCTCACAATAGGTATCACAATTATTCTGTTAATTAAACAGCAAGGCATGAACACACTTCAACTATTAAAGAATGTACACATTTAAAACTTATTTCCCTTTAGCAGATCTTAAATCTTTTCACTCTCCATAACCTTCAATTTAAATTTTCTAGCACAGACTTTTCAAGAAATACTGGTTTTGACGTAGGACATAAAGTACAAATAAGATAGTTGCTACAAATATGCATATAAACCAAAAATTTTGCATTCAATAAAAATACAAGTAGTACCTTTCCAAGCCAATCTTGTCATTCTGGTTTTGCAACCACCTCATCTTGTGCAGCATCTCCAGTGCATCAAACTGATGGTGTCGTTTAGTATTACACACAGTCACTTCTTTGATGTTGCTGGTGTTTTCACCACTGCACTTCTCTTTCCTGGAAAGATTACATCTATGTAGAATGTACACCTATGTAAACTGCCAAAAACAAAATCAAAAGATAATCAGCACCTACAGTTAATGATCTTTTAGGTTTTGCAGCATATTAGTCCACTTTAAACTAAACATTAATACAAGAATTAATACACATCCACTGAAACATGATTACCAGTTAGAAGTATGAATTTCAAGAATTTGAACAACATTTAATTAATAGAATATGTCCAGATATGAATTCAATGAGACATTATTTACCACATCCTGTCTCACAAGGGGACCTGGTTGACTGAAACCTTTCAATTCAGTTCCAGTATTGTAGCATGGCAGTGCACCCACCTCCAACTTCCTGGCCAAAACAGCAGGTGCAGACATTCACTGTTTCTTGGTCATACGTAGTTATATTTTCCACATCCTTCATCTTTGGTTTGTAAGACTCACCAACAAACATGTACACATGTCAATGTGAGGTGGGCACAGGACCAGTCAGGACAGGCAAGGAAAATCTTACCGCCATCAGGATTCGATCCCCAGACCGTCCAGCCCACAGGGAGTGGATACACCAACTACATTATCCTAACAACCAACTCACTATAGGTACTGTCCGATAAACTGGAATATTTGATAATCCGGTCCCTGTCTGGTCTCCTGGGTGCAAGATTAAAGGAATTCTACTGTACTTTCTTCAACAGCTGCATCTAATCAATAATTATATTGCAGATATAAATGTACAGTAGCAAAGTAATTTGTACTACCTTAAGGATAATAAATGGTTTATCCTTGTACATTGGTAAATACCTGCAATATCAGAAAATGCTTGGAATGGAAGTTTTAGATCCTAATGGGACCAATGTTTTACTTTATGTACAAATGTTACTGGACATTAAACTGTATGTAAGGCATTCAATAACTGAAACTTTGTGTATAATACGGACTGTATGTCACTCATATCAATCAAAATTAAAAGTGCTTACACATTTTTTGTAGACCCAAATACATATGCTTTAATTGAAATCAATTCTGTAATGAACAAAATTTGTATACAGATGGAAGCAGACCAAACCTGCCCTTTTTACCTTTTACTTATATCTTCCTTTGCTTTCTGCAGCATCTCCTCAGTTCTCCTTTGGTTCTCTGCTTTCAGATATTGAGTTTCATCATACGGCTGCTCACCTTCTTCAAAATACTGCCTCTGTGACTCCAAGTAGGCTGTGAGACTGCTGACTATTTCCTTCTTCTTGTAAGTGGAAACACATCCCACAACATGCAGTGAATCGTCACTATTCATTACACTGCTATGCCTAGATCCCTGATCACTGTTCTCAGTTAGTACTCCAGTTTTCCTACTCATCACTGCTGTGTAGTCTATACACAAGAAGAGGAATTAATATTTTAACTGTAAACCGGGTGTACCCACTTTAAATTCTTTAATTTCTCAAAATTCATACAGGATTTAAATGACAATACTTTTGAAATGTTGGTGCTTTATTGGTGGTTTTTGAGACTTACATTTACATTTTTGGGGTGATGACTCCATATGTCCACAACATAAAATGCATACTCCCTCCCTTACATTTGAAATGTAGTCTGAAGATAAGCGTGAATTACATTCTGGCAAGCACACTATTGATTGGTTAGAGAGATTGGTTATGCTACATGATCATCAGCACAAAAAATTTACACATACAATAAATTAATATAAAATGAAAAAACAAATAAATAAATAACCAGCATGAAAGTACTGTGACTTCCACTACGACCTCCAAGGCATGGGCAAATGTACCAAAATTCGTAAGTGGAAAATCAAAGAAGACATGATAAAGCTGCTCAGAAAGCTAGCCCACATATGGAATCACTTTAGATATAGGGAGGCTTCCCTTTCATCCCACCTTTTACCTGGACTCTGTTTTCAAAAGAAACATCCTTGTGTCCCAAGAACAAGCAAATGTGCTGCTTTTTGATTTGGCAGACTTCTCACTCACATCACTGCAATAATGCAATTTGTTCATATTGCACACTGATGGTTAGGGAGTTCAGTGTTTGTTATCTTTGGTTCCATGTGCGTGTTCATGAAATTCGAACGAGCATTTTCTTGGTAATGTTGGCAATGATGTGAAATTATACTAAGTAATTGGCGAATCTTCCAAAAACATGCCACTGATTGTGCGTGCTATACAGCCTGCCTTTCTAGTAGCATTTAATTTTACTTTACAAATGCACAACTTTGTTTATGAATCTGTTTAGTGTTAGTTAAAATACAATGAATGCACATTTGCAGATGGGTCTCATGTAGTGTTCTTAAAGCACTTGCATATGTACAAGGGGAAGTTCATCTGTGGAAAATCTGACTTCTCCCCCCAGATGTCCCAGATTTTTGGTAGAGATTTCTGAAAATGTTCCAGGTTTCCTTACAAGGATTATGCAAATCCCAGACACAGGTATCTTCCGACAGATAATACTGCACAAGTCACACCTTAGTTGTCATGGTCAGCACCAGGTTCCAGTGTTACAACTGTTCTCCTTAAGGTAGGCACTGGCAATGAATAAACAGTTGATCTTCAAGTGTATGATAAAACAAACAGTGTGTGTGCTCTGTGAGCTGAATAAACTGAAGAGAATTGAGCACGCCATGTAATGCTGCTTAGTTAGATAGCAGCCATCTGATACATAGGATAAACACTGGGTTTGCTCTAAGAATAAATAAATGATTGCTGAAGGAGGTGGTGGAGCACCATGCAAATATTACGGCATCCTTTCATATGACAGGCATATAACTAGCTGTACATATAAAAGCTCAGGTTACAATAGCTGCTCAATGTTTAATCAGGCGTGTGTGAAGAAATCTCTCTGTATAAGGATCAGCCCTCCTGTAAATCACTTTGCCACTGTAAATAATCCCCATGCAGGATATTATGGAACTGTAATAGACATGATGACTCCTACAAGAAAGCTTTAAGGAGTAATAAAGTGTTATGCAAGAACAAAAACATGATTACTTCCCCCAGACAATGCCTATGTAAAGATTCCATGTTCAACATACACATTTTCTGCCCCAGGCTTTCTCCCTCTCAAATGTGATCCCAACATACACAATGAACAATTAATACAATAAACAAAAACTCTGGCACTCATAACCGGATGACATGAGCATAAAGGATTAGATATTAAATGCAACATGGAATCTTCTGTTTACCAGCAAGTACTCATCACCACATTTGAAACAGAACCTACAACAGTTTCAAATGTTCTTACAACCACTTAAAATTAACTCTTAAGCAACATTTAAGTTACAAAAATGTGACATAACAAATATATTTTATGGAAGCGATAAGAGTGGCACAAAAAAATTTTAATGTCCAGATATGACTAACACTTCCAAGAAAGACAATGAAAATTGAGTACTTACCAGTTAGTTCCATAGACAAATAAAACTTGCAAAACAAATGAAGTCTAAACCATAAAGCTACGACATTAATTCACAGCTTTACCTGGGGAAAGACGCGGTAACCATCGTACAAGAGACAGTATATATCAAACAGGAGTTTATCGTAGATGAATACATTTATTCAATAGCCTGCCACCAACCATTATATTTTAATGCATGATACAAAAAGTATTTAAGCAGGCACATAATAACAGAGGGCAGAACGGTTCCATAAAAATTTCTTTCATTGCAACGCTGTAAACAAATATTTACAGTGCTTTTATTCTTGCATTTGAGGCGGACATTGAAACAATGTAGTTACTATGCATTCGGCTGTATTTGTAAGACGTACTGTATTTGTACCCTAACGTGCTCTACATCCTTGGCTTAATCAAATGAAAGGTCTGTGTAGAAATAACACAAATTCTATTTACAACGTTCTTCTTTTGCCGCTCTAAGAGACAGCGTAACGGCTTTTGCTGACATTTGATATAACAAGCACTTATACATGTACGTACAAGCATGGATCAGGGCTTAGAAGTACTTCACCGTACTTACACAAACAAAATCAAACTGTGGTATGAATAACCAAATTTATAAAACTAGTTCATATTATACATCACTGCTCATCTTTTTCGCACATGAGACATTGACAATTTGAAACTTCCAATTGTAACTCTGCTTCGTCGCAACCACAGACGATATACCACGAATCATAGATTATAACCATGGAGTCATCGATTACGAATTATCGTAAATGTGTAATCTGAGATCATAGATAAACATAGCTTCTCGCTGAAATCTGCTGTCTCCATCTAACGCCCTAAACTTGTACCAGTTTACCGAACAGAGTGCGAAAGAATTATATTGGCATGGATGTAGGTCTTCACTGTAGGTTAAATAGACCACAGGGAACAAGGGCTTATGTTGCCACAAGTGGTAGCGACGGAGTAACTAATTGCCGGCACGGCTCAGTGGCTGTGGGTAGTGCCAGACAGATGGCAGAGACAAGCAGTTTTGCGTGCAAGTTTTCTGCCATTCGAAGTCGCGGGCACAGATCACTGGCGGGTTAAGTGGATCCCGCGCGCAGTGACTATCGCTCTGTGTGTGTGTGTGTGTGTGCGTGTGTGAAAGTAGACGCTGTGAAGTGTACGGAGTAGTAGTCATGTGCTGTTTCTTCGTCAGTCCCTTCACTAAGTCATGTCAGGGAGATCACCAACAAAGTTACATACTTTGTTGAAGTTCCGAATGAAGCACAGCATGACGTCTGAAGGTGACATGACACTATTTTCAGTCAGTAGTTTTATTGTCATGCAATGGCTGCATAATGGCAATTGTGATGGTTGCAAAACACGACGTACATTTCAAACGCTGTCATCAGCCCATGCCTACACACGCTTCAAGGAGTACAGCATTACAGTAGAGTCCACGGATCATTCTCTTACCCATCCAACTGCGAAGTTGTTCTTGTGATATCATTTTAATAGACTTTGAAATTCATCATATGGCCGTAATTCTCAATGTGTTTTTGTACTGATAAAATCTGTAAGCAGCAACCATTTCATATCTCGTTTCCAAAATTTCTTTGAGAGGCAAAATATGAAACGAACTCTACTTAGTTAGAGGAAAAAGAATGTATCTGTAAAAACATACTGCCCATTTTGTGTTTAAGTTTTCCCAACGTGACTTTTCCACTAGCACTTCAATTGTGGTTTGTATTTTTTGGTGCGGGATTTGAGGTGCCCACAGTGCTGAGGATTCATAATGCGTAGGACACTCTGTAGTAGATGATCTGTGCTCTGTAAGCTAGTACATGGTTGTGAATGTTCTGGAGGCAGAATCTGCGGCTATCTTCACAGCCTGCCAGAAGATAAAGGTACTATGTCCGGTTGTAAAACCTGTGTACCCATGCATGAGATTACACAGTCCCATGACCGGAAAGATTAAATAATTATTAATACTTTGCATTTTTTGTAAATTATACTACTGTATATTACAAACCAGATAAATACACTTATTGGGCAAGAAATATTCCTCATTATCTTACATTTTTATCTGAGGCGAAACACTTCGGATAAAATATAATGTATGAGAGTTTGGTGTTTTTTGTGCTGGTGGCTGCAGAGGGGGGAGTATGATATGGTAGGAGGCTGTTACCGAGGTCGCGCTACATCGTTCCGTAATTTATTATCAGGGAGCATGATTTAAACTATATTCGATTAATCTGTAATGAATTGCGTGTCGTGTGCAGATCACCTCGTGCATGAGATAGTAATTTTGGCGATCCTTCAGCCCGATTTTGTGGTGCCTGATTTTAAAGGTATTAACATTTTATTTAACCACAACTCCAAGAAGCAGAATCCTCCTTGAGACGCTAACAGTTTCTTAGCTAGTCGAGAAATTTGTCTTGTTGTATGGAACACGAAACTCCTTTATTATTGCAAGCTCTCCCATGATATTTCTTTAAGATGTATTTTAATATTATCCTCCCATCTTTGCCACGATTCCCAAGTGTCTATTTTCCTTCAGGATTTCCCATGTTTTTGTGTTCACCCCCGTATATGCCATATACATACTCCATGGAGCAGAGTCTTTCTTGAGAAGCTAACTGGCTTTCAGCTAGTCAAAAAATTCCCCGCATTTTATGGAACCCGAAGGTTCATTAACACATTCACACGTGCTATATGACATATACCCCACCCATTTAATCCTTCCTGATTTTGTCACCCCAATAAAAGTTGGTAAGGAGTACAAATCATGAAGCTCCCCTTTATGCAATTTTCCCCATCTTCCTACTACTTCCTTCCTCTTGTGTCCAAATGTCTTTATCAGCACCTTATTCTGAAACAGTTTCAGTCTATATGTCATTCCCTTAATTGAAGTAACAAGTTTAAAACCCAAACAAAATAATATGCAGATTTATAGTTCTGTGTATTTTAATACTTACATTTTTAGATAGCAAAGGAGAAGATGCAAGATTTTTTAATAATTCATAGCAAGAATTTTCCAGATTTAATATCCTCTGAATTTCTTCATGGATTCAGTTTGGATTTGTTAGTGTCATATCCAAATATTCAAACCATATACAAGTAATTGCCTCAATTTAAAGCTTCTCATCCCATTTCTCAGTCCGTTTATAGGCCCATTGCCTGTCACAGTACCAAGGGATTTGGTCTCACACCAAACAAAGAATGAAGATAATGCTTCCATGGGTCAGAGTCTTTGGGAAACTGATACTTTTTAATGAGGGATGAGGTATGTGTGGTGTAAGAAACAGACCAAAGCATTTGATTGTAGTCAAGATTTTTTCCCCAAATTTGTGTGCATGCTATCGAGTGGGTCACTGTTAAGTATTGTTCTTTGACAGTGTTATACCTGATATTTACGGTATGTGCATGGAAAGCCGGTTTTTCACACACATGACATTTTGTAAGATGTTTCTCTTCATGATGACACAGGTATCACATTAGAGTCTTTGTGTATAAAGATTAAAAGGTGCTGAAATGTGTGTTTCATAAAAATTACTCAGACCACAGAATATGGTTTCATTATCAACAGCATTTTTAGTTTCGTGTATTAACTGTTTCCACAACACTCTGTGTGTACTTCCGCAGTTGCTAACAAATTTCTCACAACAGGATCCAATCAAGTGTGGGACACATAACCTATTTTTCCAGTACTCATTCTAATATCATGCAGGGTGCGGCAGAAAAACCTGACGGTTTTCAAAATTAAATAACACAATGAGGTTTCACCTTTTTATGTAAAAGTTGTTATCACTGGAAAACCCAGTACATGCCATTTTAAGTTTTGAAATGTACGTCACTCAGACATCTCCCACCATTTCTCAAACACTGTTTCAGTCTTACTCCAAGATTTTCCATCACCCGACGAGTCATCTGCTCCCGGATCGCCGCGATTTCTTCCTGTATG
>JGI20166J26741_11730917_pt1 | contig 10640 bp, 9 predicted proteins | sample TergutCu122P5_FD_26741 | JGI IMG/M metagenome (IMG submission 26741) | reverse complement strand
GTTCCGGCTTATTATTTTCTGTCGGGGGCGCATCGCTTCTTGGCTCAAAGGTGCCGGAAGCCAAATCGACAGTTCCAAAATTAACGAAAACGCCTTCGTCTTCGACCTTCATCGCTGTTTTCAATGACGTAAGCTGAAGGATTAAAAAAATCAACAGGCAAACCGCAGATGAACCTGCATATCCGTATAGCTTTTCTTTTGTCATTTTCAGTTGGGATGAGTAACCAGCACCATTTTGAAATTATTACGGTTCGCAATATCCAGAATTTTCACCACCTCTTTATAAGCAATTGATTCGTCGGCATACAAAGCCACAAAAGTATCCGGTTCACGCCTGTAACATTCCTGTAGGAAAGGGGTGATTTCTTCAAAAGTCGCCTGCCGTTCTTTCTGAGCGCCATAAGCTACATAATAATGCAGTCCGGCATCGATTGTTACTCTCGTAAGCGGTTTGGGAGTAGTTTGTTTAGCGCTTTCCGGCAATTGCACTTTAATGGCGTTTGGAGCCGCAATGGTTGATGCGAGCATGAAAAATATGAGCAAAAGGAAAATCAAGTCCGTCATGGAAGCCTGACTGAACTCTACTATTACTTTGCTTTTTCTTTTAAGAGCCATAGCAAATAATCAATTATTTAGTCGGTTCATTCAATAAATCCATAAACTCCATCGAACGAGTTTCCATTTTATTCACTGCGTTATCCACTAAAGCCGCCAGATAGTTGTAGGCAAACAGCGCAATGATTCCGACTATCAAACCGGCTACCGTTGTTACCAATGCTTCATAAATTCCTGAGGACAGCAATGTTATATCCACGTTTGCCTTGGAATTAGCCATTGAAAAAAAGGCGCGTACCATCCCTGTCACGGTACCCAGAAAACCAAGCATGGGAGCGGCGCCGGCGGCAGTCGCCACCCAGATAAATCCTTTTTCCAATCGGGCAATTTCTATGTTTCCGACATTCTCAACGGCTACCAGAATATCATTCATCGGACGACCTAAACGGGAAATTCCTTTTTCGATCATTCGTGAAATAGGCGTATTGGTCATCCGGCATAAATTGATTGCCGATTCAATTTTTCCTTCGTGAATATAATCCTTGATTCGATTCATGAAAGTGGGGTCTTCTTTACGTGATTTCCTGATAACAAGAATCCGCTCAATAAGAATAGCTATTGCAATGAATAGCAGTAAAGCGATGGGAATCATAATCCATCCGCCTTTAAGCGTTAAATCCCAAATGTCCATCGTTTTTTCGGTAACCGGCGCGGTTGGCGCTTGCGTAATTACTTCATTTGTTCCGTTTTGAATAAATAAAAATGCGTTCATAATAAATGATAAATGCTGATGTTAGAAAATGTTTTCAAATAAATAACTAAATTTGCACGCTATTATTGTCGAAATAGAATGCAAAAATAATATAAAATATTCATATTATTGATTTATGAAGGCAGGTTTATTTGGAAATCATTTTCACCTTGAAAAAAAGGCAAGCATACAGGCGCTTTTTGACAAACTGCATGCGTTGCATGCAGAGGTTTATGTGGAACGCAGATTTTATAATTTTCTTTCCAAACAATTGGTTCAGCCGCCCGTCATCGACGGATTGATTAAATCGGATGAGCTTTCGCTGGATTTGGCAATCAGTTTGGGAGGCGACGGTACTTTTTTAAGGACAGCCGCCTGGGTTGGACGGCAAAATATTCCCATTCTTGGAATTAATATGGGTCGGCTTGGGTTTTTGGCAGATGTCAGCACGGATAATATTGAAACAACCTTAGACGAGATTTTCCGGCAGGAATATACAGTCGAAAACCGAAGCGTGATTGAACTGGAAAGCCATCCGCCTTTTCGAGGAACCTGCAATTATGCGTTGAATGAAATTGCGATACTGAAACGCGATACTTCTTCCATGATAACCATTCATACCTCTTTGAACGGGGAATACCTGACCAATTATCTGGGCGACGGTTTGCTGATTGCCACGCCTACCGGTTCGACCGCTTATTCGATGAGCGTCAATGGACCCATCATTATTCCCCGCTCTAACAGTATGGTTTTAAGTCCGGTTGCTCCGCACTCGCTGAATGTTCGTCCGCTGGTGATTCCCGAAGATTATTGCATCCGTTTGAAAGTTGAATCGAGGAACAACAATTTCCTTGTCGCTTTGGATGGACGTTCGGAAATTTACCCTTCCGGAAGCGAATTTTTCATACGAAAAGCAAATTTTACCATCAACCTTGTCAAACGTTATCATCAGAGTTTTTACGAAACCCTGCGTAAAAAGCTGATGTGGGGAGCCGATGCAAGGGAACAGGAAACATTACCCCCTACTCCCTGAAGCTATTAATCAGGCATTCGGTGGCGGCGCTAAGCCTCACTGTTCCGCATCCCCAAGCCGCAGTCTCCCTGTTCTCTAAGCCATAGTCTCCTTGTTCTCTAAGCCATAGCCTCCTTGTTCTCTAATATGATTAGTTCTACAACTAAAGTATGATTAGTTCTACAACTAAACACAGATTAGTTCTACAACTAAAACATGATTCATTGTAGAACTAATCCTGTTAGACTTGCAGACAGTTGTTGCTTAGAGAACAAGGAGATTGCGGCTTAGCTTTCAAGTTCTCTGCGCTTCGCTTGCTTGGGGCTATCTATTCATTATTTCTTTATCACTCTTGCATATTTGTTTCCGGCTTTAACCAAGTAGATTCCTTTAGGATAAGCACTTAAATCAATGCTTGACTTATCTGACTGAGAGATGGATTGTAATATTAAACTGCCAGACAGTGAATATACCTGAATCGACATATTTTTTTCACACTCAACAAATGCAATGCCGCGGGTGGGATTTGGATAAACCGCTATTGAATTATGATTCGCAGGTATCGTTTGTATGCCTGATAAAGAATTATTATCCTGCCACTGAAAATAGGGATAGCTACTGCCTTCTTTTATTGCCCAAATTGTAGAAAAATCCCAATTGACGAAAGTGGATTGCATTTGCATCTCTGTACTACTTTTTCCTAATGCGATAATATTGCTTCCACTGGTATCATCATCCACTACTCCTATACCACTCATTGATTCATTTATATCTGAGTTATAGTAGCATTGCGATAATATATTGTAACTACTATAATATTCTCCGGCAAAAGCGCCTTTATAGTAGCTGGATGAGACTTGCCCAACCGCATAGCAATTGGATATTTTCCCGTCGTAACGTAAATAAGATCCTACAAAACCTCCGGAAGAAGCAAAAGAACTATAAGAACCGGAAGCAGAAGAATTGCCAATAGCATAACAATTATTCACCTTTCCACCTTTATTAGATCCTATGAAGCCACCTGAAATTGCAGAAAAAGCATCAGTAACAGAAGAATTACCGGTAGCGTAGCAATTATTCACCGTCCCTGCTGGGTTAGCACCGATGAAGCCGCCGGAATAAGCATAATAACAAGAAGAAGAATTAGAGTTAGTAGAATAAGCAGACGAATTGCCTGAAGCGTAGCAATTATTCACTGTTCCTGAGGAATTTAATCCGATTAGACCGCCGGTATAAGCAAATGGAATATCAAAATAAGAATAAAGAGTATAATAAACAGAAGAATTACCCGAAGCATAACATTTGCTCACTGTCCCTAAGTTATATCCTATTAATCCGCCACAATAAGCATGATTAGAAGAAGAAGAAGAAAAAGAATTGTTCGTGGCGTAACAATTGGTAATGGTACCATAGCTGTTGATTCCAATCAACCCGCCGCAATAAGTATCGGCATAATTGTTATTAGAAACTTCCCCTCCAGTCACATGACAGGCAATTATTGTACTGTAAGAGGAGCAGCAGCCAATCAATCCGCCGGTAACGTCGCCTCCAATAATGTTATTCTCGGAAATAGACACTCCAACACTATCAATTGTTGCTGGGGCGCTATAGATTCCCACATAACCAAAGAGCCCTACATAATCAGTGGTGGGTCTATCTATCCACAAACCATTAATCGTATGTCCACCACCGTGAAAATAGCCGGTAAAATAGTTGGTGTTGGAGTCGCCAATTGGCAACCATCCCTCCGTAGAATCTTGCAGGAAAGCAGTCAAATCAATGTCATTCATCAGTCGAAAATGCTTATTGGCATTACTGTCACCAAGATAGTTCCGAACATTATTCAAATCATCAGCTGTTTTAATTTGAAACGGATCAGATGCGGTACCACTACCTCCGCCGGAAAACTGGGCATGGAGGTTAAAAACAGAGCACAAGCACATAATCATCAGTGCAAGTGACAGGTTTGTAATTTTTTTCATGTCTGAAAAGTGTTTTTTTGCCTCAAGTCCCCAACAGGCAGTTATTTAAAATGAAAAGACGTGGAACTTTAACTTTATCTGCTCCTGAGGTCTACCACAACCTTGCCGCCAAATATAAAAAGTAAAGCCCACGTATTTCTACGTGAGCGTTTACGCTTTACTCTTTGCGGCTCTAAAAGTGGTAGTTTCAGAAGCAAGAATAAAAGCTAACGCTTTTTTCAATATGTACTATATTTTGCTTATCAACTTATTAACATTTAAAACATACTAATAATATTAACAGCTCATACAGCGATACAAAGTAAGATGTTTTTTTTCAGAAAAGCAAAAAATCGAAAGAAAAAATAACTAAGAATCAACAAACACAACCCCCACCCTTATTACCTGATTTTCTTTCGTTGTTATAATCAGATAATAAGGTTAATGGGATATGGTATAAATATCTGTTATTGAGGTTGTTTTGTTTGTTTTAATAAGGTTAAAATCAGGTTTATAAAAGAAATGTATTATATTTGTGGGATAATTTGGGGTTATGGTCAAATGAGATGAATAAATTTAGTATCTTTGTACTGTAATAAAATAAAACAAATGAGTACAAAAGAAAAACTGATAGAACGTTTCAAGAAACACCCCAAGGATTTTACATGGGATGAACTTGTAAAATTGCTAAGCAGTTTTGGCTTTGAAATGAGCAATAAAGGCAAAACATCGGGGTCACGGGTTGAATTTTACAGAGAAAATGACAGTATTTTCGCTCATAAACCTCACCCATCAAGTATTGTCAAAGAAAAGACGTTGAAGAATATTTACAATTATTTGATTGATAATAAATATATTAAATAGCAAAACATGGAAGATTTATCTTACAAAGGATATAACGGGAGTATAGAATACAGTAAGTCGGATAACTGTTTTTGCGGTAAGGTATTGGGGTTTCCCAAAAATATTCTCATTATGTATGAAGGGAATACCGCTTCGGAATTATATAATGATTTCAAATCAGGTATTGACCATTATTTGGAATCCTGTAAAGCAAAAGGCGTAGAACCCTACAAGCCGTATTCCGGCATTATGAATATCCGCATTCCGTCAGAAATACATTACAAAATTGCAATGTTGGCAAAAGAAAAAAAAGTCAGTATCAATTCAATCATTTGCGATTCGATAGAGAGACAATTGGAATATTCGCATTGATTGCTTCTACTACAAAATAAGAATTAGAGTTCATTGTAGAAATAACAAAACTTCCGTCTTTATCCGTAATAGCACAATCATCCTCTGTTATTTGCGTAATAGTAGCATCCTCAAATACCCAAATTAAAAAACGGTTCGAATGCAGAAAATTAGACAATCAGGTTAAAATATTACCATCAGAGTTCAAAAAAATAGTATCTTTGCCGAAATATGGGAAGAATAGTTGCGCTTGATTATGGAAAGAAACGGACAGGCATTGCAGTTTCCGATCCGTTGCGGTTGATTGCAGGAGGTTTGACTACTATGCCAAGCGTGGAGACCATAGCGTTTTTGAAACATTACGTTACTGAAAATGAAGTCGATTTGTTTGTTTTGGGCGATCCGTTCCAAATGAATTACAAACCTTCGGAAAACAGAGAGCGGGTGTTGAAATTCAAAAAAATCTTGCAGCAATCATTTCCCCGTATTGAAATTAAAATGATTGACGAGCGTTTCACATCAACATTGGCGCATCAAGCGATGATTCAAGGAGGATTGAAGAAAAAAGACCGCCGGAATAAAGCGCTGGTCGATGAATTGAGCGCAACAATTTTGTTACAGTCTTTTTTAGAAATGAATAAGGTATGATTCTACCGATCTATTTATATGGACAACCTGTCCTGCGAAAAGTTACAAAGGATATTTCGCCGGACTATCCAAATTTGAAAACCTTGCTGAGTAATATGTTCGAAACGATGCAGGAAGCCGATGGCGTAGGGCTGGCTGCTCCGCAAATCGGATTGGAAGACCGGATTTTAGTTATCAATCTCAGTTCTCAATCCAAAGACGACCCCTCGCTCTTGAATTTCAAAAAAGTTTTTATCAATGCCCGTATCATTGAACGGGATGGTGAAGAGGTCATCGTGGAAGAAGGCTGTCTTTCCATTCCGAATATTCACGAAAAAGTGCCGCGGCAAAACAGAATCCGTATTCAATATTTTGACGAAAATTTTAATCCCTGCGATGAAGTTTTCGAAGGATTCAAAGCCCGCGTCATACAGCATGAATATGACCATTTGGAAGGAAAATTGTTTGTCGACCATATTCCGGGAATACGAAAACAAATGATTCGTTCCAAATTAGACCGAATGTTAAAAGGCATTGTCGATTGTTCCTATAGAGTGAAAGCGGTTTCAAAACGATGAAAATGATTGAACGGAAGAAAATTATTTTGATATTGCTGCTAATTTGCAGCGGGCTGCTGTCAATCAGGGCGCAAATAAACACGGATCGCGTACTGGCAATAGGAAGAAATGCTTTATACTTTGAGGATTATGTGCTTTCTATACAATATTTCAATACGGTAATACGTTCCAAGCCTTATTTGGCAGAACCTTATCTCTTTCGTGCAATGGCTAAACTGAATCTGGAAGATTACCGTGGGGCAGAAGACGACTTGACAAGCTGTATCGAAATCAATCCTTTTTTAGTTTATTCCTATTTATACAGGGGAATTGCCCGTCAATATCAAAACAATTTCGCCGGAGCAATCGAAGACTACAATAAAGCTTTGGAGTTTCGACCCGAGGATAAGCAGATACTTATAAATAAAGGAATCGCTTATGTCCAGGATAAAAAGTATGATTTGGCTATATCCACATTAGATACGTTGATAAAATATCAGCCGAAATTTAATCAAGCCTACATCATTCGCGGGTCGGTTTATACCGAAAAAGGAGATACGATTCAAGCGCTGAACGATTTTAACAAATCGCTGGAATTAGACAAATATTTTGCGCCTGCTTATGCCCAGCGCGGGATGCTTTATTATCAACAGGGAAAATATAAAGAGGCGCTGGCGGATTACAATGAGGCTATCCGCTTGGAGCCGAAGCAAATTGGCTATTACGTTAATCGGGGATTGATTAAATATAATCTGAATGATTTGCGCGGAGCGATGACCGATTACGATAACGTGATTACGCTTGATTCCCGAAATACCATTGGCAGGTTCAATCGCGGAATTCTCAGGGCGCAGGTGGGCGATGCATCGCACGCTATTGAAGATTTCAATGTGGCGCTCAATAATGAACCCGATAATTTTATGGCAATCTATAACCGCGCGATATTAAACAATGATTTGCGCAATTATCGGGACGCAGTTGCTGATTTGAATGCAGTTATCAACGAATATCCCTATTTTGTTCCGGGCTATTATTTCCGTTCCGAAATAAAACGGGCAATGAACGATGCGAAAGGCGCCGATACCGATTACTGGTATGCCTACGATTTGGAAAAGAAACTGAAGCAGGAAAAAGCAAAAGGAAAAATCATTACGGGGAAAGGCATTTTCGACCCTTCCGATTCAACAAGAACCCAAACCGAAGCGAGCGAAAAAAATGCGCGGGAACGTTCCGATAAGAGTATTGAAAAATTCAGCCGGTTAGTCATGTATGATAAAGAAGAAGAAATCAAATCGTCCTATAAAAACGAAATTCGCGGGAGGGTGCAAGACCGGCAAATCAAAGTGGACTGGGAGCCGCAATTCGTAATTACTTATTATGAGAAACTGGAAGACATTGATAAAACCATTACCCGTTTCGACAAAACCATTTCGGATTACAATGCCTTGAATTTACTCAAGCTGCAATTGAAAGTCGTAAATAAGGAAGCTGCTCTTTCCGACCCGCAGGCAGCCTATCATTTTAAGTCCATTGACGATTATTCATTAAGTATTGACAAAAATCCGAACAATGCAGACGCTTATTTTGGCAGAGCATTGGACTTCATGGTTTTGCAGGATTTGACGGAAGCGATGAACGATTTTTCTCGAGTCATTGAACTGCGCCCTGGTTTTATTTTGGCTTATTTTAACCGAGCTGTCGTTCGTTTCAAACAGATGCAAATTGAAAATTACGATGAAAGCGTCAGCGCAAATGATGTGCAGAATCTCACTTTAAATATTCGCGCCAAAGCGAGTACATCCTATCAAACGACAACCAATCCGTTTACTCAGCAGAAAACGGACGCCAACAAATCCATTAAAACGGAGGATACGCGGCGCGCTTTTGAATATGATCAGATTATGCAGGACTACAACAAAGTGGTTGAATTGAATCCCGATTTTGTTTATGCTTATTTTAATCGAGCCAACATCCGTTGTTATCAGAAAGATTTCCGACAGGCATTGCTTGATTACAATGAAGCCATCAACCGGAATCCCGAATTTGCCGAAGCCTACTACAATCGGGGACTTACCCGCCTGTTTCTGGGCGATACCGCACGGGGTATAGCCGATTTGAGCAAAGCCGGCGAATTAGGCATTATTGAAGCATACAGCATTATCAAAAAAATGACGGCAGAATAATGGTTATTTACTGAAAAACACTTTCATTGTTCCGCAGCCGCGATTCGACCATATAAAATAAGGAATGAGCAGATAATCGTTTTCTGCGCTTTTTCCGCGAATCACATTAATGCCTCCCAATAAATCAGAACGCCATTCTACAGTGGAATTGAGTAATGGGGTAGGGGATATCCGTGCAGGATTATCGGCTTCTTCCATGCAATAGACCAATGGACCGTATTCTACTGCAAATTTTCCGGCATCGTCTTTCACTTGCGGGTCGGCTTCTACGGTACGGACTTGCAGATGGAAATCCAGTTCGACTTTGTCTCCGTTTTTCCATTTCCGGTTTATCCCTAAATAGTTGTTATCTGCGGTAAAATCCCCTTTTATCGATTGTCCGTTTACCTTGACAGTGTAAGTCGGTCTTACAGGCTCATTCGTATAATGATAAAGTTCGCCCGGTATTTTATTCTCCACCCACGCAGGAATGCGAATCCTCATGTAAAAAGGAATCGGCTTAGCGGTTGAAACAGTGAGATTCACCTTGCCGTTCCATGGATAATCGGTTTTTTGTTCAATAGTTATTTCACCGCTATTCAATGAAATTTTCGCCTTACTTGCTACAAACAAATTGACATACACAATGGGCAGGTCGCCAAGTCCCCCTTTGGGGGATTTAGGGGGCTTCACTGCATATATCAAGTTGGGAATAAACGGAATAAAGCGAATGAGATTGGTCGGGCAGCAGGAGCAGTCGTACCATGATTGCCGCGTGCATGAATTTCCATAGAATTTGTATTTGCCATCTGCTTCCAAAGGATTGGCATAGAAAAATTCTGTTCCTTTGAGCGATATTCCGTCAATCACGCCATTGTATAACATTCTTTCCAAGATGTCGATGTAGGAGGAATTTCCGGTCAGGCGAAACATCCGTTCCGCCCAATACACGCCGCCAATAGCCGAGCATGTCTCGCTGTAAGCCGTCAGGTTGGGCAGTTCGTAGTTGTCGCCGAACGCTTCGCCGTCGTGACGCGCGCCCAGTCCGCCGGTGATGTACATTTTCTTGCCAATCATATTGTTCCAGAGTTTGTCTATTGCATTCCGGTAGCCGGAATCGCCGTACAAAGCGGCAATATCGGTCATTCCTGCATACATATATACCGCGCGCACGGCATGACCGACCGCTTCATCCTGCTGCGTGACAGGCTTGTGGTCTTGACTGTATGCGCCGGCGCCTGTAATATTATGCCCGCGATTATCGAGAAAGTGTTTTGATAAAAGCAAATAATCCTTCTTCCCTGTGATTTGATAAAGTTTTATTAAACCGGTTTCCACAATTTCGTGTCCGGGAACTTGTTTGTATTGGGGCGAATGGGGGTCGAGGAAAGTTTTAACCAATAAATCGGCATTTTTGAGCGCTATGTCTAAGAAATTCCTTTTCCCTGTAGCCCAATAATGCGCCGAAGCAGCCTCGAACAAATGTCCGCTGTTATAGAGTTCATGGCTTGCTGAAAGTCCGTTCCAACGTTCGCCGTTAGTATGTACCCAATTGGCAGGCGGATTTTTAGGGTCAATGGTTCGCCAAGTCGTTAAGTAGCCGTCCGGTTCCTGACCATAACCAATGAGGTTAATAACGGAATCGAGGTAGGCATCCAATGCGGGATTGGGAGCGTTAATCAGCGAATAGGCAGCGCCTTCAATCGTTTTATACACATCGGTATCATCGAAAGGCATAAACCCGCGCACTTTTCCCTTTCCGCCGCGAATGACGTTTCCTGCGGTTACAAAATTCGCCAAACGACCTTCCGACTCGCATTT
>JGI20166J26741_11730806_pt1 | contig 10640 bp, 2 predicted proteins | sample TergutCu122P5_FD_26741 | JGI IMG/M metagenome (IMG submission 26741) | reverse complement strand
CATGCCGTTATGGACCTTGACTTCCCATAGGAACTTCCTCCATTCCCGGCTCCCTCTGGCCATTACCTGACTATTTATTATTCCCATTACATTGAAGCCCTCTTTAACCTTGTTCTTCCATCGGTTGCGTGGTCTTCTTCTTTCCTCGTTTCTTTCAGTGTACCTGCTGCAATTTGTTTTGCACTCTTTAGTGTTGCAGTCTTTCAACATGACCATACTCTCCTCGTCGGTGGATTTTTTTTTTTTTAATTTTACAATACCTTCCTTTGAAACATATGCTTTATTTCGGTTGTTCTTATTATCCAAAGTTCTTCTTTTACGGGTCCCTACATTTTCCTTACAATCTCCTTTTTAAATATTGTGTGCGCTTTCGTTTCCTACATGGTCGTTGTCCAAGTTTCTGACACATATGTCAGCAAGCTTCGTATTAGCTTTTTTTTATATTTCGGGACAGTACCTCAGAACTGAAGATTTTAATGTGTGCTAGGTATGCTTGCTTTGCTTTCTTGATTTTGGAATGAATGCTCACAACTCATTTTCACTGTTCACAAATAATCCCAAGCATGTTACGTTGTCGAACCGTTCAGGCTGAAAATCATCTATTGTCAGACTCATGCGTTTCTTATAGAATTCAAATTTAAATTTAAATTTACAGTGATTCAGGAAAGTATGAACATGTGTTACCTCATAATTGATTTTAGCATGCTTTCAAATTTAAAATAATCCTACATCTTCGTCTCAGAATTAATATAAATTTATACATATTTCTATATATTAATGCAAATATTTTGGTACACCTTAATATACCTAGTAGCTAGCTATTTTGATCTACTATGTAAGGTATGTTATTTCATATCTAAGTTTTAAAAACAATCTTTCAAGAGGTCAAAACGTGTGTGAGAGGAAATACAAACGGTTGTTAATTTTACAACATGTGTATGTTGTTGGACTTTGATTTATTTATACACGTGGTAAAAATGTTGTTCAATAAGAATTTTATAGCAAAGCAAGTAGCTTAAATACAGGCGAGAGTTTTCTATAATTTACGTGACATTTTGCTATCTAGCCGAGAGAGCCCTGACGTACAGCACAGTGATGTTTCTATTTCACTGGCTTCTGGAGTATTTGCGGGTGATTAGACCAGCTTATCGGCAAATGGAGTGGGAAATGTCGATAATCGATAGGCGATGGTCAAAAGACGTAATAATAGGGCCTGGGAGCGAAATGGGAGAACTTTCAGATGTGTGCGTTAAGCTTCTCCACGTTCCGCCCTTGTGAATTACAAGCAATTATTGGAGAAATTTTAATCTTTTTCAGCACAGAATTCTTGAAAGTTTTGGCACCGTCGCTAAGCAGTAATTTGTTTACATTTGTAGCCAGCTATGCCAAGCGGCAAATAGAAGCAACACCAGAACTGTTTAATTTCGTCATGAAATGTACTCCATTTAAAATTGCCGTGCTTTTATCGTTGCTTTCGCAGTCTAAAAGAGAAAACAAAAATATGTATAAAATGAGATAAAAAATTGCTTTTCAGCTTCACTACTGTATCTAACGACAGCACCTGTGATGTCGTACCAGTCATCTGTGGACTCTCATTTAATCTTGCGTTTTTCAAGACTATAATATTCTGAATTAATTTTGCTCCCCCATGACTGATGTCTGGTTTCACATTTCATCATTAACATAACTGAAACTTGTTCCCCTTTAGACAACCTACGTGCCTTTTGCAAGTTTAACTCTTTAAGGAATAATACTGTGCTTAAGAGAATAATTTGTCTTTTAATTAACATATGCCTATATTAAAATAATTTTTCACATAACTGGATATTCCTATTTTAAAAATATTTGAAACATAACTCGATTCGGATCGAATTCCTAAAATTTCCAGCGTCCCACAATCTCATCAAAACAATGTCTACACTGACACGTCCGTTTCGTTTCAGCCCACAATTCAGACACCGGACTTCATTTTGTTCCACTGCGCTTACAGTTCCATGCACGTTAAATGAACAGCCGTCTACTGAATACATATCCTGTTTTAAATGAGCAACGAGGTTCACCATTATTCTTAAGGTTAACAGAATTTATTGCTCTCCTCGTCCGCGTAGCAAAATTTGAATAGCACTTAGAGTAATGAATTCATGACCACTACATGCTAAAACTTAACCTCAGCACCAATTTATCTGCGAACTTCTCTACGCTTTATTTAAATGCTACACCTTATAAAGAAAATAAACCGCAAATTTCCGTTCCATATTTATAACTACTTCTTACTCCCCCACGTCTTAGAAAAGAAACAAATAGTAAATAAGTCAGCGTGCACTTAAAACAAATAGGAACACGTAGGGAAATACAAACCAAACATTACTAAGGAAAATTCTTCTTCCAGATACCAATAAAGAGCAGTTCCGAAGTCAAACGTGACACAACGGTTGTTCCAACCCGGTTTGTGATGTGACAGTAGGCATAAGAATGGAAGTTTTTATAACGATGTCACACAGGCGATTCACAAAGCCGTACGCTTTAATATCAAGTTAAGGAGACAGCAAAATTTTTGAAGTATGCTGACAATCTTCGCAGTGGAAAATTTGTCGTCATCGCTTTCTTTTAAAGTACTGTAAAAAATATATTCCTGGGAGGACCTCTAGAATATTACGATTACCAAAAACGGCAAAAGGACATCAGACAACAAATACACATCTTCGAACAAACCCGCTATGAATTAGTTATCGTAATAAGGAAAAATGTAGCCATTTGTCACGAATTCTTTGAAATTAATATTCCGCATAATTTGTCCAATTTCAAACAATTTTAAATATTCTCGACAGATATTAATAAAATATTCCAACACTAAATATCACGAAAATCCGTACAAAGGGAGCCAAGTTGATACATACTGACAGACAAACGGACATGCGTGACAAAGTCAAAAATAAACTGTTCTTGTAGCCAGGTATAGTTCTCGATTCACTTGATCATCTCGGTACACGGGAAAAATTTGTTACACAGCTACTGCAAGAAGAATAGTCGTCGCAGAAACACTAATATTCGTTCCCTTAGTCAAGAAATCCCCACACTTTGCGGAGTCACGAATGTCATTACCTGTTCACATATCCCGGTTTCAGTCGCCAACCTGAGCCAATCAAATTAAATCCCCATCATTAGTTTTAAGTCTACTTTAATATTACCCATGCAGCCACGCCTACATCTTCTACGTAGTTTCTTACCTTCACTTTTTTCTACCTAAATATTCTGTGCATTTCACGGGTTTCCCATCACGGCTGCATTTTCCGCCGAGTACTATGTACTGTCCCTCGCAAATAATGCACCTGACATAACGACCAACTGTCGCCCTTACGTAACGACAGAATGAAATTAGATAAATACCTACAGGTCCTTGAACAAACACTACCAATATAAAACTAATTTGTGCTCACTTATAACAGCGAATGAAATCAAATTTCCTGAACAAGGAAAATAATTTTAAAGTTATTTATCCTCTGCATTTCGAATCACTGTCTTCATTTAAGTACATTAGTGACTTCACCCCGACATGTTTCGGCATAACCATGCCATCATCTAGGCGTAGAGGTCAAGTTTGTTAATGGGTTTAAAGTATACATTTACTCCGTGACGATGGCATGGTTATGCCGAAACGTATCGGAGTAAAGTGAGTACTGTATCACATATTAAGTGCATTTAGTTGGTACTTCAGTAAAAATAAGGACAATAATATTTCTCACAAAAAAGTGGAGAAGAAAACAAATGCAAGAAGGCCTTAAAGGAGGCTCAAACAAATCTAGAAATACGACACACGTAACTCACTACACGAAAATGGACTAACATCAAAAACACAGACCAGAAAAACTTGAGGGCGCATTATAATACCTACATTAGCTCACCGAATTTAAAAAAAAAAACGCACTGTCCTCTTTCTACCTGACGTATTACTCCAACTGATGACGATCACAGGCCTATGTATACCAACACATACGAAGTATATAATATATAATAAACCAACAAGATGCAACTCTGGCAGTATTGTGTTTATTAACAACTACAAGTATGCTCTACATGTTTCGTACGTCCCTTGCGTCCATCATCAGGAGCACTATAAACTGTAACAGCAGCCACTGGTGTTTGTCATGAGTTGGGATGGAATAGTACAGTGCGCACCGACCTTCACATCTATACAGGATTTATTCCATCCCAACTCATGACAAACACCAGTGGCTGCTGTTAGAGTTTATAGTGCTCCTGATGAGGTACGCAAAGGACGTCGGAAACATGTAGAGCATACTTGTAGTTGTTAATAAACACAATACTGCCAGAGTTGCATCTTGTTGGCTTATTATATATTATAGACTTGTGATGCACGGTAACTCAAATATATTTAAAAAAAACATACGAAGTAATAAATCAGTACCAGTCTAGTAGTTTATGTACATAGAAATACATTTACGTAATGCGCAAGACGTATCAAAGTAAATAACACAACCGTAGAAATTAAAAGTGGTGCTAAGAATCATACAAAATTTGTCCCCTGCACTCTGTTTTCTGCTACTTGATTCCCTGAGCCTTATTTCTTCCGCGTCCTGCAATTCCAACTAAAATATTTTCAACTTGGAAGCTTATTTTCTCTTCCTAACTTATATTTCATCCCCTCAGAACTTCGCATATACTTCTTTATTCCTTCAGTGCTTCTTCTTTTATATTTTTCAACTTAAACTGATGTCAAAAACTTGCGTTTTAAAAACAATTCGACCCGTTTTACCTTTTGAGTGGTTGAAGTATTAGTACTGCCTCTAAAATGCATTTACAAACTTTCTATTCTCACGTTTGATGGAAAAACTGAATCGACAAAACTTCCTACCTTATTTGTATGAAAATAAGTCTCAGATACTCATGGGCATATGCAAAGTTACAATTCCCGCCTTGAGGGCGATTCGAAACGGACACTTTTAATAGAACAATCTTTTAAAATAATTTTAAGTAATAAACTTAAGTAATAAGTAACACCGAGCGCATTGGAAGTTAGCCACCAATATTTTGGGGAAATTTTGCAAATTATCTACCAAAAATACGGTGTCTCCTACGATAACTTATCAGTTTTCAATATCATAAGAATAAGAACATTAAATTCAGCAATGGATACATCTTAGGATCGCCTTTAGGGACTCAGGTTAAATTAGTTCGTAACAGCGATTCGACGAATTCCATGAACATGAACGTGGAAATATTCCTTATTAACAAACAACATTCACCCCAAGACATACTGTTATATAAATATGTGTATAGTTCAATATCATGGCACAATCGCAAGGCCTCACTGATTACAGTACCTAGACTACGAAGTGGATGAAAGGAGTTCGACGCCCGACAGCAACATAAGGCATTTCCTTGGTCACCCTGTTCAGAACGACTTAACGTCCCTTGCAACCTCTTATCCGATGGCTACGAATGAAGTGGCTTGGAAGTAAATCGCTCTACTCACTTCCGCCTAGAAACAAAATTAGGACTGCGTGGAGTCATAGCTCCTTTCTCGCACACGTTCCGCGACATAGTGCTCGAAAGTCAATCAGCACAAGCACTATTCACCTTGCTTTAGCTTTACACATTACGTCACACAGTCTCATAAACGTACACACGACATCGTGGTATTTCCTAACGTCTATCTTCGTTTAATGATTTATATTTGTTGATGTAGGTAACAATAAAAGTAGAGGCAGGCCTTAAAGCAGAGATAACAGCTGTATAAATGAATAGTTGTGTTACGGCAAGCAAGTTACTATCGCGTAGTCAAGACATGCAACAGGATGCACCAGTTATATGATTAATGTCAACCTGAGAGACAGAAATAAAAGATCAACTGCCAGAAAAATCTCATGTTCAACCAGTTTTATTCTACATTGACCTGTGTGTGTATTTATGAAATACCGCTTTTACCAACATGAATTTCAAACTGAACTTAACCAATTTCCGTGATTCTATCATAAATTGTATTATTATAACATACAAAGTTACTGGGAAACACATATCACAACTAATTTGATATATGAACAGTATTGTTGGACTTATTGCTGATATTTTCCAATAATCATTTTACTGAAAGAAATCATATACAGAAATCCTCAATTTCAAAACATCTGTATTATTATCTTCGAAGATCAGTTGAAAATAATCCAAAATCACTACATATAAAAGAAATATTTAAAGCTGCTATAATTTCCCCAAATTCTTAGTTTTACAATGAGAAAATATAATACTTAGAAATTAAAACATTTTCCTAAACTCACGATCGTGAAATAACAAACGAGTGCAACTTTATCACCTCTAACAAGCCAATTAATTACGTTAGTCAAAATTTAATTAAGATCATAGCTTCAGACGGCAGAGTCCCTGAGAAATTCCTAGAATCTCACCGAATTGAAAATCTTCCCCCTATCAATTTTACCCTTCCATCTATGCCTACTTGTCCAAAACTGTCCCATCATTTCAAGTTTTCCGTCTATAATTGAATGACTCCTATACGCCCGGCCATTGTAACCTCATTGACTTAATTATCCTAATGACATGTGGTGCAGAATAAAAATCATAGAATTCTTCACTGTGTAATGTTTGTGGCCCCCTTTTAGTTCCAAATATTTCCTCTACGCGTTCATATAATTGCAGTAACTAATATCGTTATGCGTTTCCCTGATTAAGCTGTAACAAGTAATACACCAAGTTCAGGGTACGAATCCCTTTAGGTCCCCTACACAACAGACAATTTGGCGCACAGCTCTCTTCCGTGAAATGTGTCGTCGGGCCTTGAGCTATTGCACGGCCAAACACGCCAACCGTGTGTAAACATGCAAATGTGTACGCAAGAAGGCAGAAGCTGAATTATGTAACTATCTCACACACAATCGACCAAAACAAGATTCTTCCAATTTATCATTTCGATTTTGTCGTGTATAAAAACTCTGAAGGCATGAGACACTTGGGAAAACTGGGAACAGATAGGTTGAAAGACAAAGTCAAAATCAGTCTTAGGGAGTCGGGAGTCAAAATGTGGACTAGATCCAACTGTCTGGGGATGGGACTCAGCGGGTGGCTTTTGTGAACACTGTAATGAATTTGACATTCAAAAGGCCGTGCATCGTGATATATTTTTATAATGAAAGCCAACGAGATGCACAATTTCTCATATTTATTTGATAAAGTACTCTACGTGTTTCGGACATGTCCACTGTCCATAACCAGGAGTATCTCAACACTGTATACACGCAATAGGTATTTGTCATTCTAGTTCTGTTGGCGTCTGCTAGCAGATTGTAATGAAATTTCCGTTTCCAAAAACTGTAATTTTCTTAAGCAGATACAAGACTATAAGCTTCTTATAGAAAACACTTGATCCATACACTGTGTTAGTTACGAAATATGAGGAATATATTTGACACCGAAGTACACAGCAATTCCAATTGCGTGCCTTACTTATAATTATTAAACAATACAGAAAACAAAAGGGTATCTTATCACAGGCGTGTCCAGATCTTTGTGTCACGATTTGTGTTCTTAATTTTTACTCTCCATCTTCTGTTAATCCTAAATATCTGTTTTAAAAAGGAAATTCTGTTTCAACTAATCCCTTTCTTTTCATTCACTGACTTTCGCTAATGTATCAGCATTAACAGAATGAAGACAATGCATCGACAGCCCTCATTTATGACATAGTACATACAGTGTGACAAAGAAGCTACCATTGACAGCGAATGTGTAATTTAACGATATTTGTAGATCTGACGGTATATCAGAGTATTTTTGCCTTAAGTACCCGGTATGCATATCACATATACACATATGCGGCGCCACAATATGTACAAATCGTCAACTACTTCTTGTGGCTGTCTGGCTCCGCCTTATTCCTTCTGGTTATCTCGTAAAGGGCACATTTTTTTTTAGGAAAAAAGAAAGAAATTCGACATAAAATGTATATTTTCCTTTCCTCGGCAATTCCTTAGTAAGTTTTTCTCCAATCGGAAGATAATTCTGCGCGTTATTATCATAAAACTACGTAGATCTTCAAGTAATATATTTCGTGTGTCATATTTTAACCAACCGTGAATTTGGCCGACATTTTTGTAACAACTGTCAATATAAAATTTAAATTAAACACCTCCTAATGGGATCCAAGTTGTTCCATGCGATCAGACGGACGGACTGACGAACAATATGAAGCTAACAGTAGATGTTTGCAGTTTATTTCAAAAGTAGCCTAATAAGCGGCATTCAGAAGACCGGCCCTTTCTGGTGAAGCTTTTTCCGCAAAGTTAGGCCGGTTTCAAATAAAATTAACACACCTTTTACCGTCTTCCGGAACAACAAGTATTGCATGCTTCCTACAGAAGATGGTGGACTGGATGTTATTCGATAAAGGTGCTAAAACGGCTGGTTGCATAACAACAAGGAATTCCAAGATCTGTCTATGAAATGCAATACCTTAAGTCTATTTAACTACTAGCTAAGCAGACACAATTGAGCTTTAATTGCCTTTAAAAACAGGTCCTCTTACGAATAATAATGACTTTCAATACACATTCCCTTTATAAGAAAACTTTTTCAATTTCGCTCGTCTTGAATGAACTAATTTCGTTTCAAATTTAATTGTCTTTTCAATCTCTGTAAAGAAATACTTCTTAGTGTGTGTAACTGTGTGCAGCATACAACGTATACTTAATTACGATTCGCGAGTTTAAACTGAAATACAAGCTGACACGGCCTTTAAATAGGCCACAACTGTATGTCCCAATTAGCCGGTGCTAACACATGTGCAATTTCTGTAAGCGAAATCATTATTCAGTTTGTTCCGACATCACGGGGAACGTGCTGCTTCGATGAATGAATTGGTTTCAGATGGCTGACACAGTGACTGGGAGGCGGCAGTGTGTCATTCACATGAGGAGAATGTAGGGAAAATAGCCTGGAGGGAATGCATGTTCTACCGAGCCAATGGAAATTTAACTCTCAATTATGACTTATCTCTCTGCATATCTATCTCTCTATCTGCCTATATATTTATTCCAACCCCTCTTTCCGTAGCTCTGATTTGCCACAATCCTTTCAAGCTTCCTAGGTAAATGACGTATATCCTCCTCTCAGTCACTTCCCCAGTGACGTCAACCTCAGTCATTCACCCTGGATATGGAAGTAACAGTTTTCTCCAGAACACTGGAGCACGCTTGCAATCGTACACAATGTAATAACCTAGAGGAGTACCATATAAACATAAATTTTTCAGAATTTTTAAAGAATCTTGAAACAATAGGTATATTAGATTTTAACCGCTTAGAGATAATTCACGATTTTTGGCTTCATGAATTATTTGGGCTAGCGAAAAGAAACTCGTTTAAAATCAAGGTAAAAGCATTACTTCCATATTTTCAAACTGCCCCCCTATATTGCTGTCCATTTCACGTTTAAAACAGTGCAGTAAAGACTTTATCCTACCGATGGCGCCGATCCGAAAACAACATTGCCACTGGCGAAAGCCTGTGAAAAATAAGGCGTAAACAACGTAACATACAAACATAGTCAAATCATAAACTTGTTCAGTAAATAGCCTCTCTTATTCGAAGTGTCAAATGACGTTTGCCAAACTTCAAACGCTTGTGCGTTCGCTCACTCTTATTAATAAGTGCCTACATCATGTGTCAAAATCTCAACTATTTCTGCAGTTACGTAGTCATGTTTGACGTTATGTTGTGAAAATGTATGTGTATAAGCAGCCTGCTAACAAAGCTTAGCAACCTTACAAGGCAAGTGGTAGAACTCCTGTTTTGTATATCCCATAAGGAATGTAAAGCAATTCATAAACTTAGCTGGACGAAAAATAGCTAGAAATTCTGTGAAGTAATAAGCTACTACGGTTACTTGAACGTCATGTTAAGTAATGGCCAGTTCATCCTGAAAATTTCACAGTTCACTTAAGGGTCCATTTCTTTCGACCAGCTTCCAAATAACATGACCGCTCATTCATGTTATCCTGTTCTGCATTCTCGTCACTGAGTTCTTCTTTCTTCCACGCTTTACGAATTTTTAGAATACACAGTACCACAAATATAACAAGCAATTTTTATATAACAACGTGAAAAATGTATATTATTATTCAATTACACGGGTCAACACACAAAATGTATCCGTAACTAAAACAGTTGATTCATCTTCAATTCAATGTGTTGAATTCAAATATGGCCTTAGAATTCAATTCTTGGCTCTAGTTGTCATGATACATGAAGTGTGGCTTAATGCGAAAAATAGTTTTACGCATTAAGCCACACTTCATGTATCATGACAACTAGAACCAAGAATTGAATTCTAAGCCCATATTTGGATTCAGCACATTGAATTGAAGAGGAATCAACTATTTTGGTTACGGATACATTTTGTGTGTTGACCAGTTTATTCCGTTTGCTATTCGACCGGTACCACACACATAAGACCTCCCTGTTCCAGTACCACTGCAGCAGTATATTTTAGATTCAGATGACAAGCCTACCGAAAAACGGGAGAAGACACCACAACCTTCAACATCTACGGATCCTGATTTTACTGATTATCTTCAATCTAACGAATTACATCGAATTACACAAGAGGAATTA
>JGI20166J26741_11730695_pt1 | contig 10641 bp, 10 predicted proteins | sample TergutCu122P5_FD_26741 | JGI IMG/M metagenome (IMG submission 26741) | reverse complement strand
AATGGCAAACTACCCCTAAGAACTTGCCCAGGATGCATCGTACCAGAGCTATACCAGTCGACTGACTGAGCTCTGGTCTCTGCCCAAACCGGCCCAAGGGCTGAATACCTATAATAATAAATAAAAGAACAGGTAACATGGGAATGTTTGTAAATATGCAATTTGCCTAATGCATCTGGGCATCTGAAGGGTCACGGATGGTATCAATTACACCAATCTGCTATACGTAAATTCCAAACAGAGCCCAGGGAACAGATGGAAAGATTCAACATTACCACATATCCACTGGGAAGTGAGACACTATCTCCTCAACTATTGGCTGGTAGCATGTCTGGCGTTCTAGGGCCCCCTCCTCACTCCAGTCCCGCACAAACTGCTTCAGGGTTGCCTGAACTTTCTCAAGGTCTGCTCCACTTGGACGGGAACTCACAACTGTAACCTATGGGAGTAAATGCAATTACTACATCTGCATTTACAAACAAAATGTTCTATGGCATATTTTTCATCACCACAACAAAAACCTCACACAAGGTGCAGGGAAAATATACAAAACAAATCTGAAATCTCAAACCTCCATTTCATGGCATTTTAATATTATCCTCAGCCTTCAAAAAATTCTCAGATAAAATTTCCTACTGGTGTGTTTCACTCATGCATGCTGAAAGCTCAGCTCCTCTTAATGGCAGTAATATTAAGACATATATCAACTATACAATGGTCGCTACAGAAATAACTTTGGCACGAAATATTAACATTTACCTTTTTGTTACATACTGTATTTGTGTCAACCACAACAAACATAGTTTACTGATTCTGTATAGACATAGCGTAGATGTAGTCACAGGGTGTTCACTGACTCTCGAGGGGAATAACTGTGACACTCAGCAACTTTTAATAAATGTATTTATGTCACCTGTTTAATGTATTTAATTAGTAATTATAAATATTTACTGTTAACCACAAGTCATTGTTCTATATAATTTTAACGAAGTCTCATATTCTCAGTTGTTACTGCACTGAAGACTGCAATAAATTGCAGGTATAAAATCAATTCAACCTTGAGAATGTAAGTTTTGCTTTTATGAATCACTACAACATTTATGAATATTCAACACAAATAAACACATATGCAAAAAGAATAAGACATAAATAGGATTCCTAAAAAACTGTAACATATTCAAGGAGGAAATAAACCTTTCAACATTCCTATACAGGCCTAGACAGGCTCTGGGGGATCTAGAAGTTTGAGGCACCCAATATTTCTAGACAATCAGCACATGAAGGTGGCCAGGTTGTCAGCCCTGTGCACTGGCTGCCTTTAACCCCCAGAAGATACTCTTGGTAATCATTTCTGTTAGAGGCTGAATTGACCCCAGAGCCACAGTGAAGCCGAAAGGATTAGGTAAATGAACAATAAAACTTAACACATTCTTAAAATAATTAGGATATGCTCATTCAATTTTAGCAACCACACACAGTATACAATATAACATAAACAATAATTAATTTGTGTCTTCTAACATCCTATCTGAACCATTATTAAATAAGAACTTGTAGCCTAATTTAATCTCTGGTAGGCCGACCACAGTGTTTTCATTATACAGTGCAGCCAGATGGAAGTAGAACTCTGTTTGTTGGCAACCTGATTGGGCGCAGCATTACTTATATACCACCAGTCTTACCTCAGTGTGTATGGCACACTGCATCACCCAAAGTCTTTGTCATACATTCCAGCCTCATATGCTGTATGTAACAGACAACTGTATTTTGTGGTTCATGAATACAAGCATGGTGCAACACAGAGGTTCTTTATTGTAACATAAATTGTTTTGTTATGGAATATGGAATAGATTGTAATACAGAAGACTTATACTGTGGAAACCTAGGTACCAAAGACACTTCTAAATAAGAACTTCAAACAGCTTTCAATAATTGATTCACCAGGTGTCAAGCATGTGTGTGATTTGAAGGAGTTCATTTCCAGCACCTGATCTAACATGCATCAGTCATAATACACAGTACAGATTGTTAATGAAGAGTGTATGAGCAGGTTTGTAGATTCTAAAAGCAGATTCTGTTTATAGCTGTATGACACAAAACTATTATATAGAATAATGCCAACTATTATGGGCACAGAACATCCTACAATACTTTATAGATTTACTTCTTCAATATCCAGTATTGGGCTCACCTGCAGTGCCTAGTAATAGGTTTTGGGCCCTGTTTTTGTAAACTAAGGTGTACATAAAGAATTCAATACCACTTTGCAGAAATCTTTGTTTGAAGCTTAAGACATGAGAGTTATCAATCTAGTCAGCCCCCATATTTTTTTTTATGACGAAATGTCTGGCTAAAACAGCAAGATTAATTATACTTGAAGCCTGCAGTTGGATGTTGCTTATGATAATGATAATTTAAAAGGTGGAATGCAGACATTAAATTCAAAACTGTGTCTGCAAATAAAAATGTCAATTTCTCACTGAAGTAGATATCTGCATTAACTGTTTGGCCATATTCCTCACTATCAACTGAATAAGATACTGCCAGTATCTGCACTTGTTATATACTATTCTGACAGTTCAGTATGCTCCTCCTACAAGAGTATATTATGTGTCTCCTCTATCTGTCAAATGCCTAATTATTGGGCTGCTTCACTTAACATTCTAGTCACCCACATACATCTAACATCAAATTGATACAGAAATTTAAAACTAATGTGAAGGCATATTTGTAGTTACCACATAATGGTGCAACATGTCCCAAAGACTGAATAAACAGTTCAACATACCACAATAACATTAAAACCCCAAAAGTAACCTAACATTTACGTAAAACATAATTAATGCTTTAGCAAGTAAACACTTAAACTCAAATAAAGGGCACTTCCACTTCCAATAATTATGTACACCCAGTGAAAGAATAATTAATACTTGTGGTCAATCAAACCTCCCATGGCCATACAAAACACATTTATAGTCTTAGTTTTCAGAACTAAACAATCTCCACAACAAACACAGGGCATATGAGGCCTACTTACAGAAGAAGTGCCACGGCAAACTCCTGTTATACAATGGAAACTGATATGCCTCAGGCAATCTTCTTCATGAGATTCGCATTCATATCACTTTTAACATACAACTTCAAATATTCCTTTAACAGGTGGGTCTATTGTATCACAGCCTGTACTTTCAAGTCATTTGAACAAGAGTGAAATAAACTGTACTTCCCCTTCTAAAGATCAACCCTGAAATTATCACAAACTTCTGATAATGTTCTATTTCCTCAATACCCTGTGTCTGTGGTGTTTAAACCTGTATGCTTTTCAACTCTGCAAAGTGTTTCATTCCTCATTAATTTCCATACAAACATATATACAAAAGCAAAGTTAGGAAGTCCACTTTTACTGAAAGCATGTTAAGTAAACAGATGTCTCAATATTTTGTGTTCTACCCTGTAAAATTTATCATCCATAGTTTATGTAGCAATTTATACACACTGGTTCGGATGGGCTTGTTGAGTTCACATTCTCAAACATGTATGCAACATCCTTAATGATCAATTTGATTATCTGATCATTGTGTTCAATGCAGGATCTGATCTCAGTCAAATGTTGGCGGTAATTCTCCAGTAACTTCTGATGATGAGCTGGTAAAGACCTTAGATATTTCTCAGTTTTTGCAACTCGCTGGAGAGAGTGGGTCCTGTCAAGGAAACAGGATCATTTATTGAATGCTGTCAGTTTGAGTTCATGTCTTAAAGGAGGAACTACAGTGAAGGTAGATTAACAAGACATACTCACTGCTTCAATAATAATAACCATCAAGTTCACAAAAAAATAGGACATGTACAATTCCGGATACTGTAATCTAAGTGACCCTAGAACCGAACACATATATGCCAAACTGAACCATTATCTTTACCTTTCACCCTGGTAGTTTTATAAGATTTTATTGTGCCAAAAAAAGAAGCATATCATTGCAGGTGGCATGATGTACAGTGCTACAGCTTCAAAATTTGTGTGAGTCACCGGCCCAAAAGTGTCACACAGGTTAGAAACAATTCCATACCAAACTTGTTTTTAAAATCACCTTCATATCCGTATCGTCTCACCTGTAATATTTAAAAGCCGCAACAATTCTTTGAAAATGAGCTTTCTCTTCTTCATCGTCATGTCGGTTGCTCATTTTGTGGATATTTCTTGTACTGGAATCATTCATTATCATTGGAACCTTGACCGACCAAATATTGGCGGAAAAGTTATAACTTTTACTTCTCGTATTTGGTAATTTTAGAGACGTTCATACAATAATACCCGTGACTACTTCTACCAATCACGGTGCCTTCATCATCTTGATTACCCAACAATATTCTTCCTTTTATCCAGTTTGTTGATTGGTTACGGTAAACGCGAGATTGTGGCATACAAGTACGTGATTTTTAACCACACTTTTTGTGTGGAGCTGTGAAACGTTAGAATACAGAAATATAGGTTAATTGGATTTAAATGCCTCTTATTTTAATAACAGGGATTCCATCCAGCGGCAAATCTACACGAGCTCTACAAATAAAGTCGTTCTTCGAAGACAAACATGAAAGGACTGTCCACATTGTTAGCGAAAACGATATAATTGCTTCTAGTGGAACCGAAAAGAACATTATATTTCTAGGCAAGTCAGTGTTTGTGCTTTGTCGTTTCATAACTTTCACGAAGATAGGTTCGTGTTAATTTAAAGTTTAGGTCTTCTGAGATGTGTCTACACCACGAAAAGGAGTAAACATCCTAGAGGGTCATATCTTAATATTCGAAGCAGTGAGAACTTCAGACCTCATACATATTAAATAATGCATGCATAAGGAGGTTCGGGCATGTTACGTATTTCCAATTAACGTAAAGTGTTGTTTCAGATGCAACGAAAGAAAAACAGATTCGTGGCCTCGTTAAGTCTGAAGCTCACAGGTAAACACTTTTATCCATAGATTTTAGAATGTGTTTGCCCGTTGTTGGTAAAATTTGGTTCAGACGTTAGTGAAATACTGTTGGAGTACAGACACATCTTACTCAAGAATGTGTCTTGCCAGTGTGCCAGTTTGCAGTGATATTTATTTATTTTTTTACGCCCGTATATGGTAACATCAGACTTGTCAGTATGCAGAAAGTCATATACACAATAAAGTAAATTTATAAATAATATAGTAATAATGCACGAATATAAGGCAGTAGAATACAATATTTTAATATAAGTTATTATAGATATAGCTGTTACAAATTACCATCAGATACAAACATTTTACTAGAATTACATAAGCTCATTCAGCTACACATATATGATTAATTATCCAATAAACTAGTGTAGTTACATAATAGCAACTTTTACAATAAATGAAGTCCTATTTACACCTTGTTTTACTTGTATTGTTACTTATTGGTTTTATTATCTTCTCCAGATATAAAAAACGCAATTAATGAATAAAAAGGGCGATCCAGTAAAAATAACTTCAATTTTCTTTTAGAATCCCTAAAACTATCTAATTGCTTTATTCTAGTTGGCATTTTGTTGTCAATCTAATTCCCATGTTATTTCAGATAACGTTTTCTCTCTTCCCTTTTGCAGATTAATTAGTAGAGATGATGTTGTCATAATTGATGCTGGAAATTACATCAAAGGTAAATATAATGTCCCAATGTTTATGTACCTACGTATATTAAATATTGACCTTTGAAGTAAATGGTATCGGGCATTTGTGCAGGTTATCGCTATGAGTTGTACTGCATGTCCAAAGCAAGCAAGACAACACAATGCACAGTTCACTGTGAAGTTGCAGTAAATACAGCCTGGGAATGGAACAGTTTCCGAGAAAAAGAGGATGAACGCTACACTCGAGAGACCTTTGATGCTCTGGCAATGCGCGTTGAGCCACCCGACAGCAGGAATCGATGGGATTCACCTCTCTTTACAGTTCTTCCTGGAGACAGCATTCCATTTGATCAAGTGCACAGTGTTTTGTTCGAGAGGAAAGCTCCTCCTCCTAACCAGTCAACACAGTGTGTTAGTAATACATTTTGGCTTGTTCATATTTATTTATTTATTTTTGGTTTATTTTCCATGGGCCTGTTTCTTCCACAGCATTAGAAGACAAAATCAAAGTTGAAACAAGACTGTAATTATATTGCTTTTAGTTAGAAGTGATAAGTATCACAGCAGTCTACACAAATATGGTGAAAAGAAAAGTACAGAAGATGTAAAGCAACATAGACTTTTTGGCACTGAATGACTGGATGACAGTAAATGAATTGGAAAGGAAGTGGAAGGAAACAGTGATGGTCTGATTTAATATACTGGCCTGGCATGTGTGTAGGGGAATTAATGAAAACCATGAATAATGTCTTTCAGTATAGTCATTGTCCTGGTTGCAACCAATGACTGTTAATAATACATGTTAGTCATTCCACATTTTTTTGTGTTACGAATGTTTATGCTGTCCCACTGTTACTTGTCATTTAATTTTGAATAAGTGTAGGTAAGTGCCTGGTGGGCAGGCTTGATAAAGGTTGTAGAAAGCAAGATCATAATGTTACAGTGGGAGAGTCAGGAAGTAGCCTGGGTAGAAATTACTGTTACTATTATTAGTACAGGTTGATATCATCTACATTGCAGTGAACACAACAAAGGGTTGTGGGATTTTTAAACCTCAAGCTGTGGTTTTTGAACCTGTGACTTGGTTGGGCCCTGACAGGGTATATGTTTCCCATTGGTGTCAATGACACATTCTTTATTTTGAAGGAGAGGTTTAAAAATACATGATCTACACTGAGATTCTAAAGGCAAGAGGGAGCGTACAGATCTTATTCCTGAAAGAATATGGCAGTCATTTGCCAGGTGTGAGCATTATTCCAGGTATTACCAATGTTATAGCCTCTTCTGTTTTAGCTCAGAATCAAAAGCAAATTGAATTTATCTTAGGAAAGAAGGCAATGCCAGGATAGGAGTTGCAAGTTCCAGTTCCTGCTCCATGCATTGCACTCTGATGATAATGCTTTGATATTGTAATTCCATGTGCACTGAGGCTTAGTTGCCTCCTGTTAATGTTTGTAACTTATGGCATTTGTTTATTCCCCAGGCACCGCTTTTGTCTACAAACTTCCTGTATGAGATAGACAGGATAACACAGGATATTGTGTCAGTGAGTATGCCATGTCTTGATGCAGTATATATAAAATGTAAAATGTTATGATCGTCAATGACTTGTTTATATTCAATAACTAAGTAACTTAGTCATTTTTGTGAGTGGTTCATCTGGTCCCAGCACTTTTTCCTGTTTCAATGACACAGCACATGAAACAGGTTAGCTTCAGAACTGAATTTCAGTTCTTCCTGACCTTCCTTTTGAGCTGCATTTCCTTTATTGTCCCTGTAAGATATGATATTGGCTCACATGGCATAATTTTCCTTTTGAATGTTTTTGCATGCAACTGTGGTGCAAGTTTTCAGATTTTATCATATTTTTCTGCTGTTACTTGTACTTCACATTATTCAGTATTTACTCTCCCAACAGTTATATCTGGCTGCTGGATTAGGGTTACTTGATGTCTTGAAATAAGCTTTGGTCAGCCACATTCCATGTTTGATTCATTCATAACTGTCTTGCTGTCTAACTTCATTTTCTTCAGTATGTACTGTTTGAAGATGACCCTAACTTTGTAAACACATTAATTTTCATCAATGCTGAGATTTCAGTCAGGCCATAAAATTGAGCATGTGCATTACTGAGTTTGTTGCATATACTTTTCGTTTCCCATATTAGGCATACCTTTCATGTACCTAGTAAGGTTCATTTTTGTCGTCAATAAATGTTAGACCCTTCAGTGTATGACAGAATCTGTCACATTTCATTCTGTTTCTGTCAGTGGCCATAATACCTGTTTTGGTGTTGACCAGTAACATTTCAGTAAGCTCCTTTTACTGTGTCCCATTTGCACCATAATTCATATAAAAATTCATATCCTGTATAGTCATATGAGGCTGTGAACCAGGGGCTGCATAATTTCAAGAGGCTAAGATGCTGGGTTGGGTATCTCGCTGTGCTGTAACTCATTGGGAGCCCATATCAACTTGTCCACTACAGGTACAAAAGGTACAGAACACGCAAGATGGCGTCAGCTGGTGAGGATGCGGTTGAAGACACTCTGATTGTTTTAGTAAGTGTGACAGAAAAGAGTGGCAACCTGAGGAACGATTTAAAAAAGGACATACTTAAAGCTGTGAGCAGCCTTAGGAAAGAATTTGCTAAAAAGGAGTGAAGTAGACGACAAAAACAAACTGATTGTCGATTTGGAAATGAAAGCTGCAGAAATGAACATCACACTCAAAGCATTATGTTCTGGCATGGGTAGCAACTGCAGAGGGGACCTGGAGGCAACATCTCTTGGTTTGCAAGCGAACTCCAAGGACAGTGACTGGAACATGGCTCTTTCTGCTGGCAGAACAAGGATGCGTTACTCAGACGTTGTGGCAGATGGCAAGGTAATGTGCCTTATGATAATAAAATGTACAAATTGTTTGTTAAATCAAAAAATAATCAAAGTGCATAATACACCAGGACCCTACTTAAGTTAGGAATTGTATCCGTCTCAAATGAAAGTAGGAATCAGTGCTCTCAAAACACTGAAGAACGGTCAGTTACTAATTGAGTAGGAAAAGAAAAGCGAATTGGAAGAAGTCTGTAAGAAAATAAATGAAGTATGCAGGGAAGAACTTGAAAGTTACATGCCAACACTCAAAAACTCAGAAACCCCAGAAGTAGCAGAAGACATTATTTCTGAGAACGCGACACAAGCCATAGTTTTACAAAATTCTGAATTGAATTTGAATGAAAATTAAATAAAGCCAAAATTCGTGTTTGAAGACAGGAAAAAGCACAAGAACTTGGTACTAGAAGTGAATCCTGAAATTCGTAAATGCTTAGTGGACAGCAAACTTAAAATAGGTTGGCACGAATGTAACAGTAGTGACTATTTGAGCATTACGTGCTTCTTCAAATGTAGCAAATACAATCACAGGGCACAGGAATGTGTCGGGGATGTAGTATGCCCACACTGTGCCCAAAGCCATACAATGCGTGAATGTAAAGCAAGTAAAGAAAATAATCGATGTCTTAACTGCAACACAACAAAACAACGCAAGTCAATGTAAACCATTCATCGCTAGATAAAAGCTGCAGTTGTTATAAAGCCGTTTTGAAAAAGTACACAGAGAGGATGGATTATTAAAATGGATAATCGCACCAATCGCACAAACAGAAAAATGAAACCTCTGTGATGTCTGCAAGTTAATTACAACACATGTGCAGCAATGAATAATCTGGTCCAAATGATGAGTGAAAATCAAATAGATCTTGCTTTTGTAAAAGAGCCCTACATTATACACAATGTTCTGGTCGGAATACCTAAATCGCTTAGAACTTTTGTGAGTGGAAATGGAAGGAAACAATCAGCGCTACTTGTGAACCATAAAGATAGATGTAGTAATTATTACACAATTTTCTGACGAAGACTGCATTGTGGCAGAAATAAGTTACAGGAACACAAAATTCTATGGAATAAGTTCATATTTTGATATTATAGAAGACACTGAAATAAATATTGGGAAAACAGAGCAAATTTTAAATTATTCGAAGGGACAAGGTTTACTAATAGCAGCTGATAGCCAACGCCAGAAGCAACACGTGGTATGACACAATAATGAATCAACGAGGGAAAGTTTTGGAAGATTTTTTAACCATCCATAACTTGTACACAGTAAATGACAGGTCAGAACCAACGTTTGAAACAACAAGAGGTAGTAGTAATGTACATTTAATGATTGTTAATAACCAATTGTTAAGGCGTGTAACTGGTTGGACATGCGGCATACAAGAAAGTTGTTCACATCACAAGATTTTTAACATTCAACCTGAGAATGGTGAGGTAGGATAAACCTATTAATAATAGAGATTATGTGGGGCTTAGGTATATAATAAAGAATGAGGACTTCAGAAAGTTTGAAGCCATTTTAGCATCTAATATGATGACTAAATTTAACTGTGAGAACAAGGAAGGCTTGGAGAAAATAGGCCAGGAGTTGTGTAATAAAATAAACTTTTATGAGGATGTGGATGAATTAGTAGACACTGCTTTCTCTTGCATCACAGCAGCGTGTAATACAGCATTCAGGGTATCAAGAGGAACAAAGCATTTAATTAAAAAGATTACCGTTTCATGGTGGACAGAAGAATTAACAGTGCTAAGAAAGAGGACAAATGCTTTACGGAGGAGGTATCAAAGAACTACTAATAATGAGAATCTAAGACAGGAGAGAAAAGGTAAGTACTTTGATGGAAGACACAAGTATGAAGGCAAAATGCAAGAAGCAAAGTTAAAATCATGAAAAACATTCTGCATGATAAATGATGGGGTCAACCCTTGGAATATACTATATAAAACAGCATCCGGAAAAATCAGAACTAGTACTAAATTGACTGCACTCGAGAAAGAAGATGGAACATACACCACCGACACGAGGAGCACAGTAATGCACGTGCTTGAACACTTCGTACTTTGTACCTGATGACAGAGAAGAAAGTGACAGTGAACTCCACAGAAAA
>JGI20166J26741_11730584_pt1 | contig 10643 bp, 8 predicted proteins | sample TergutCu122P5_FD_26741 | JGI IMG/M metagenome (IMG submission 26741) | reverse complement strand
TACTGCTATAACGCGTTCAGCTGTCTGGGCTACATAAACAAATATGCCAATAGTGGAACTCGAATCAACATAGTTTATTTCCAAAGGCTACTGCTATAACACGTTCAGCTGTCTGGGCTACATAAAGAAATATGCCAATAGTGGGACTCGAATCAACATAGTTTATTTCCAAAGGCTACTGCTAGCATGCGTTCAGCTGCCTGGGCTACATAAAGAAATATGCCGATAGTGGGACTTGAATCAACATAGTTCATTTCTGAAGGCTATGCTAGCACACATTCAACTGCCTGGGCTACATAAAGAAATATGCTGATAATGGGACTCGAATCAACATAGTTTATTTCCGGAGGCTACTGCTAGCACGCGTTTTACTGCCTGGGTTATGCCTGCTGACTAAGAACGGAACAGTCCAGTCGCCTCATCCATCCCTAGCAGCACAGCTAGGGAAAGTTAATGAAGTTTATTTAATGTTTTAATTTCAAATTAAGCAAATGTATTGTTGTTTTCGGTTAATATATACACGGTGTGATTGATTGTAATGAATGGAAGACAGAGAAACACCACGAATGCGCAAATATGGGGAAAGTAAAACGACTCGAATTATGATGGCAACTGTACATGCATGTCACTTGCGGTTTGGGACTTAGAAAATTTCAGGCTGATGGATTTTTGTTCAACAGAGTGTACCAGGAGTGTCATTAAATGTAACAAATCTGACAAAATAAAAAGATTTTGTCAAATTGAAAATTAGTTTTAAAAGTGCCAAATCTTAATTTAGTGACATATCTTGTGACATTACTTCTTTTTCATTTCCTTTCTTTATGTTTCATCCACTAAGCACAAATGAAACAAATTGTTATATTAACTAAAAAGTCATTCAGTCAAAACACAACAATATATTCAATAATGTAAAGTTTGCTACATTTTTCGGTTACAAGTAACCATCAGTAGGCAGACATTTCAGTACATGGACATGACATGTTCAGTGCTACAGTATGGTATCCCATATTCTTTACACTTGCTGTGTAGAATTTCAGACATTTAGATTAATAAACTGCCCAATATTTAATAACTTAACTAATGTATTTTGTCGGGTAGTGTAGTCGGTATAGCGACTGCCTATGGGCTGGACGGTCCGGGGATCGAATCCCGGTGGGGCAAGATTTTCCACACCAGTCCAGACCGGCCCTGAGGCTCAACCAGCCTCCTGTACAGTGGGTACTGGGTCTTTCCCGGGTGTAAGGTGCTGCCGGGGCATGACGCTGACCCCTCACCCCCTTCTAGTGCAGAGGTCTAAAATAGAGTAGAGCTATACTTCTACTCTCCCTAAGGGCCGTCATGGCCTGTGAAGGGGTGAAACCTACCTACTAATGTATTTTCTGAAATTATGTATGAACCTTTCAATTTAGGTCTGTCAGTTAAATTTAAAATCTAAAAACTTCAACACTCAGCATGCATGCGTCTTGAAAGACTGATGGACTTATCAATTACATGTATAGTTTTATGTATATGAGAAATTAAAACACTTTTAACACTTTGGTATGTTCTGTTCCTTAAAATTGGATGCTGTCAAATGCACATCACTATGCCGTCTTTTGGGGGTGGGGTGGGGGACCTTATTTATAGTAAGTATCACACGCGATATAGTCGTTCTATTCTTCATACATATTGGAGCTGTTTTATTATTGTGAAATGCTTCGCTTCATATGTTTGTATGTTTTTGTCGAACTCTGTGCTGTTTTTTTGGAATGATTATATCTGTTGTCGATTGTAGACAGTCTAGTTGTTCTTATAATGTGGAATCACTGTAATAATAGCAGCAATTTTTAGTGGATTGTAGTGTTAGGAATTTTAATTGGAAAAATTCTAAGTATGTGTGGGTACTTACAGTTTTGTAGAGTAAAGACGAACTAGTACCAGCGTGTGTTATCGCATGAGTGTTGTTTGTGACTGAGATGTATATGGAAGAAACCGGTTATGTAGATGCACTGTTTGCTCTACCAGTGTCAATCTCAATTAGCATATCCAATATTACGTTGGGCTTGATTGTACATTTGTCATTTATTTGGTTATTGATACTTGTTGTTTGTTTTGTGATTGATGGTATATTGTAGGTGTGTGTTAAATAAGTCCAGTTAAATGGTCACCATATTTTGAAGTTCATTTGAGCTTAATTGTTTAGAGTTTATGGATTAATTAACCTGAAATTTTTATACTAATAACCTTTCCTTCTGTTCTGTCACAAAGAACTGCTGTCCTGAATGACCCACTAATACATTCAGTTTCATGTAACCCAGAGGACTCCCACCAATCTCACAGATGTCATGACACAGAGACCACAAGAATAAGTCCTGTGGATGATAGGAATGATGGATTTGGTCTTCCCACTATATGTACTGTTGTATTCACCACCAGCCCCATCTAGCCTGTATTGGCCAACCCAAGTGTTTATTGCCATGAAAGGTTTTCACTACCCATATTGCTATAAACAGAACGTCTGGATCATTTGCATAGAATATAGGGAAGTATGGCGGAGGGTGAAGTGCAACAGCTGAAGGAAGCTGGAGGTGGCTGATCCATGGTACTTTTTACCGAGATCTCAGACTATATTGTTGGGTAACCATTAAGTAATGTTCACATCCTTGATCATAAATGAGTGATCAGAATCTTGAATCTTGTAACTGCTTTTGAGGTCCCGTGCAATTATTAATGGAAATGTAGTGACAGGTAGCATGGGTAATTTGTGGTAGATTGTGGTAGTTATCTTTTGATGTTGATAGAACTGCCCAGTTGGTTATGTTTATATACAATGCTGCTTACAGGCTGTATATGGCTTATGCAAGTTGCCTGTAAAAATAGTATTCAGGTAGTTCACATGCACATGAGGCTGACCATAAGCAGTGTTTAAAAAAATTCAAAACAAAAGAGGAAACTAATAGCTAACAAACTAACCTAGCATACTTGAATGAATATAAATAAACCATCCAATGCCTCAGGTGCCTCCTAAAGTACGGTTCATGAAGCTTATCTAGCTGTCTATACCTGTTATGTACATTTCTAGGTTTTCCCAGCCATTATTGCTGAGATGATGATCTTTTTGGATCTTACACTTTGTAGGAAGTTTGTTCAGTCATTTCCCCCTTTGCATAGCTCTGATTTTCCAGAATCCATGTCACCTTCCTATGTAGCTGACACATTCCTTCTCCCAGTCTCTCAGCTTCCACAAGATTTCCTCTGAAATATCAGAATTTCCTTTAAATGAAATTTACTCTAGGATAAAACTATGATGAAAGTGAAGGATTATATTTCTTTCTTCCACAGTATTGAGCTTGGGGAGCCACCTCTAGTAGAAACAGCAGCAAATGTATTCCGTGAATTGTGCTACAATTACAGAGACTCTCTTACTGCAGGGGTCATCATTGCTGGCTGGGACAAGAGAAAGGGTGGTCAGGTAGGGAAGAAGCTACTAGCACCTGTACAATCATAACACACGTCATATTCCCACTAGACAGTTTCTTTTATAGCTGTGAACGGTCTGATTGTATAAAAGTTTGCATTTAGCAGGGAGCTTGCTATTCACAAACATGATGGGACAGAACCACATTTCTCATGTGGTTAGTCTGCTTCATCTTCATGTTGGTAACAGTATAAACTTACAGTGTGAACAACCCACCTTTTTCTGAGTTTCTTTGGATTTGGCAGTATTGCATTGTGGGTAGTGTCATCAGCAGTGCTGTAACATCTGCAAGGAAGGAGGAAGAGAAATTCAGGCATTTGCTTGGCTAATTAATGTTAGCACTTCTATGTCTAAGAGCAGACTATGTAGCAGTCGCCATGAGAGAAAAGTGGCGGAATAGTGGGGACTGTTCTTCTGCATCTAACACATCCATTTGGCACATTCTAGAAACCTATTGTAAAATTAAGGGGCCTGGGGTAGTGTAGTGGTTAAGGCACTGTGCTACTAGTTGGATGGTCCCGGGATCGATTCCTGGTGGTGTAACGGGATTTTTTCTGTGGTTCCCCCAAAAGAACCATGTGCCCTGAGGTTGACCAAGCATCTGAAAGAGAGTACCAGGGATTTCGTCTGGGGTAAAGGTGGCCGGTGCGTTTGGCTGACAACCTACCACCCTTGTAGTGCCGAAATGTCAAGAAAATCCGGGGCCTTAATCTACCCGGAACCCCTTGGGCTACCTCGGCCTGTTGTGGGAGACCTTTACTTTTTTTTTTTTACTTTATTGTAAAATTAATCATATCAGTGTTTGGCTTAAGACTGCATGGAGCTGTACTTCCAGGTCGCCGTAATTGTTCTCGGACAGTCTGGCATTTCCAGTGGAAGTGTCTTGTTATGAGTGTGGCTTACAATGACAAGTCCTTTTGACAACAGTTAACAATGCACTGTCAACTTGGTATGTTGTATATAGGAAAGTCATTTGGTTACAAGTGCCTGTCTGTTAACACTTCACTTATTATGACAAATATTAAAGTCCTGTTTATATTTGCTGGTGGTATACCCCACATCTCAAACTATCCACATTTTCTTTTTCTGAAGTTTGCATGGTAAAAATAAAGTGGTGGAAGGCCAGGCTAATGGTGGGTATTTGCACTGCATGGGCAGCCAAGTGCCTTTTGGCATTTCCCGTCATCCCAGAGGAGTTGACAATTGAAGTACAGTCGTTTATGTTGCTACTACCAGTTTGTTAGATATTCTCACCCCACGTCAAAGCCCAGTACATGATTTATCATTTATCCTCAACAAATACTGATACAGCGCAACACCATCACATTAGTCCCAAGTTCCTTTTCTTTTCACTCCCTCGAGGTTACATAAACTGAAGGTGACAGAAAGTGACAGAGTTGAAATGGTATTATCAATGTAGACAGCTGCCACAGCCACTTTTGGGAGATTTCCTTGTCCTTGTTGTAATATCTTTTGGGACAGTGCCGGTCTGTTGACTTATCACAGTCGCTGGCTGTATGCCACCAGGGGGTGATTGGAATTTAATTTATGTGTCGTTTTCACCTGAAAAATAAGTTAGAGGTCTGTTTATAGTCCAGTAGACGAGCCACATTACATACCAGGCCCTGGATTAGATGGGGATTGAGGTGTGGACACCTGCTCTTCTCTCTGTAACTGATGTTGCTACGAAACGGCTGGGAACATGGAGAAAACTAAAACTCCAGCCAAAAAGAGGTGGCACAACATAACAGCCAAATACAAAAGTGATGGTGATGAACCTTTACATCCTGCAGTACCAGAATCTTTGGATCTTTGCTATCAGCAGCTGCATCATAAGAGTCAGTTGCTTTGCTGTAGGCCATGGATTTTGTTGACCTGGGTTTTCTTGAAATAATTGTGTGATTTGTGTAACACTTTCAGGTGTATGCCGTGCCTCTTGGTGGAATGTGTATAAGGCAGCGAATGGCAATTGGGGGTTCTGGCAGCACGTATGTGTATGGTTATGTTGACTCCCATGTCAGTGACGTCAAGACTAAGAAAGAATGCCTCGAGTTTGTTACCAACAGTACGTATAGAGTTCCCAAAACAAGGAAACTATACTACAGATGTTACATTACTTTCATTGAGTATATTTCATAACAGATTGTTTGTACCAGTGCCTGTTAACCTTTTATACAGTGATATTTAAATAATAACTTTACACTTCTGAAATTCTGTTCCTTCAATACATTGAACATTTTAGGACATAAAATACACAGAAAGCTAGATATGTTCTTTATTTCCACAAAGAAATCGGCACATCCAGAAAACCTGAGAAATCAGCACTGCCAATTGAAAGACAGTACTGAGCAGTTTTTGGCAAACCCACATACAAGGACTTCAGTTTTATTGAAGTTGATGGTGTGTTTGGTAACATCCACACTTAGCCATCCCTACATCATCAGGTGTGTCATGAAGAGATTCATACACCCTTACAGATTCAACTATGAAGGCAGATACAAACTGAGTCTAGTGAGACGGCATCTCCTTTCATCAAATGCTTCTTGTTAGTGACATACCCCCACTGTGAAACCTATATATTGATGCGCTTCCTTCTTCTACCTGATTCAAGGTAATCCTAAAATTATTATATGAAAAATTTATTCCATAAATCAAAAGAGTTGTTTCTCTTTTAAAATATTGTGGAAACAGGATGCGTTCTGCGTACTGTATTGTGCCAGATGCCTTGTGGCAGCAGCTTACATTAGATTGTAGCTAATAAAATATATAAATTTATTTTCGAGCACAACTTTTTTGTGTAAAATATAATTAATTAAAATAACATAGCAGCTACAATGTTTTGGCTTTCATGAAGCCATCTTCAAGCTGTAACTTAAAATGGGTTTTTATATACAATTGGCAGCACCTTAAAATTATGAGATCTCGTTTACATTTCTTGATTAATATAACATATTAGAATATAAAATAATATAAAAGATAAATATAAAATAGTATAGGAATGACAGAGACGTATAAAAATAGACATTTTGACTATGATGGGAATCTTATGTATTGGGCAGTCTTGTAGAAGTTGTAAATGTTGCATTATTATTTAAGATCCACTACACTCAGATGGTGGGAAGTCTTTGTCGTGCGGCTCCTTTTGTGGTGTATGTGGAACACTTTCAATATATGGAGTAGAAGTTTAGTATTAATTTCTTACGAAATCGCTTAGATGAAATTGCAATGTGATCTGCAATTACATAGATGATTTTCATTTTTACTATGGTGCATGGGGTGTTGATCTTTATATGTATTATTGTGTATAGTAGTTGTACTTACATTTTTTTGGTGCGTGTATATATATATATATATATATATATCAGTGTCTTGTTACTTGTATAGTTGATGTCATTCATCCAGAATGTAGAAGTGTTTTGATTTTATTGTATAGTAATATGGAATTTTTATTTTTGTTGGTTTGACACTGATCACTTTTTATATAAGGCACTCAAATTAATTTATAGTTACATAGATTTGAGTTGGTGATTAGAATAATGATTTCGGTTCCTGACTGTTCTGTGTAGTATGAATGCTGAAAGACTATTGATTGGAGGGAGGTATGGTGAGTTGGAGCACAAGTGTTCAATATATCTTTTGGAGAAGTTGCTTTCTGTTTGACTTTTGTAAGCTTTGCCACAGTCTGGACATGTTAATTTGTACACACCGGTAGCTGAAAATTTTTCATGATTATGGATATTGGGAGTTAACTTTTCTTGAATAGTGTTACTAGTAGGATATGCTATCTTTATATTTGTGTGTATTTAAATATTTTAATGATGTATGTGGTTTCCTTTCCAATATAGGTAAATGTAGCCCATTTTTGTTTGGGTATTTCTATTTGTGAGTTTATTGTCTGGTTTTGTTTGGGTTTTGGAATTTTCCTTGGTTGAATTGGGAAGGAATTATTATTTAGGATGTTACGGATGACATTTTTTTCCTGAATACATTCTTCCTTTTTAATTGGTATGTGTAGTCTATTATATAGGTATCTAATTGCAGCATATTTATGTTGAGTGGGATGGTTGGCAGAGTAGGTAATGATAGTATCTGTAAATGTGGGTTTTTCTGTAATGGCTATTCTTATATTGTGTGCAGTTTTTTGTATTGAAATATCTAGATAGTTTATTGTATTGTTTTGTTCTGTTTCTGTGATAAAATGTAAGTTGGGGTCTATGGAGTTAAAATCTGTAAGGATGGCTTGTATGTTTGTGTGGTTAAAATCAAAGATGAGAAGGATATCGTCAACATAATGGAAATAGTTTATAATCATGTTTTTTTTTGTTAGATGTGCGATGTGTAAAGCTTGTATGTATTGTAAGAAAATTTCTGATAATATGCCAGAAGATGGAGCACCCATAGCTAATCCATCATTTTGAATAATTATATTATTTTTGTTGGTAAAGTAATTTTGTTTTGTGATTATGTCATACCAGGTTTATAGCGCTTGATTTGTATGAGGGTCTAGTAGATTAAATTTCATGATGTTAAAGATGTGTCTGGTTTCTATAATGGGGATATTCGAATACATATTAGATATGTCCAGGGAGTCAAATATGTATGTGGGGAGTATTGGGGTTTCTCTTAAGGCCTGTATTAATTGTGTGGTGTTCTTAAAGTTGAATGTGTATGGTAGAGGAGTTATGTGTAAATAGTTTTGATAATTTTTATGCTGGAGTGTTTCACCAATTTACAGTGGTGTGGATGGGTGGGTTAGGTTTGTGGATTTTTATAACCCCTTGTGTGAGGGGTTTAGGTTTAAGTATGTCCATCTGGAATCTTGAGGGATAAGTGTTTTACTGTGGTTTATTTATTTGATTTTGAAAAGTTTTTGTTGGGTCTGTATTGATGGTTTGGAAGTGATTTTCAGTTATGACGTTTTGTATTTTCATGTTGTAGTGCTGTATAGGAAGAATGACTATAATGAAAATTAGATTGTAGCTGTTAAACCACAGTGTTGTTCAGTTTTCAGAAGTGGAACCCTGATTTACATTAGCTTAAAACATTGGGCATTAAATAACTTCAAAACCATTGTCAAACTATTGTGTGTGTCCCTGATTTAATGTAATGTTTTGTTTTCCAGCCCTGTCCCTTGCAATGAGCCGTGATGGGTCGAGCGGTGGTGTTATACGGCTGGCAGACATAAGCAAGGATGGTGTTGAGAGGTTCACTATCCTTGGAGATCAGTTGCCACGTTTCTATGAAGGATGAAGAAATAATAAAGCTGTCATGCGTGTAACATTGTCCTGATGATCAATATATATTTGTCTGGATGTGAACTTTTCACTTGTTTTTTAAGTGCACAAATTTCTCATTCCCCAGTTATTTATTACATGTGGTGGAAGTTGCTAGCATTTCAGAATTAATTGCTGTTTCAATGTAATTTGAAATAAAGTTCCTAAGAGCTTCAGATGAAGCCAAGAGGTCATAATAATATCACTAAACTGCAACACAGACAAGGAATTTGAAATTTTGGTGGAAGAACCTGTTTCTTGTTTTTTAATAATTATGAGTATGTAAGGATTTGGAAGGAAGAAGAACTCGATGCAGCAGAGTCCTACTTGAGAAGGTGAATAGTTCCTAGTTACGTGAGAAATTTCCCATTTTTCATGGGGCCCAAAGGTTCCACACCACATTCCTCAGAGCCCGCCACTTTTCTGTACCCAGAGCCAGCACAAACTCAGTCTGTGCCCTCTCATCTTATGTCTTTAAGGTCAGTTTCCAGTATTATCCATCCAACTATGCCCAGGTTTTCCAAGTGGCCTATTTCCCTTCTTCCATAGCAGATGGCCTCTGAGGTGTATAAAAGTTTTTGTAGTTTTAAATGCCTTAGAGGAGTTTCTGGCTGGTTCTTCCTGTTATATTACAGCAATGACATTCTGCATCAGGTTTGCGGATTTTTATTGGTTCTGTCTCTTCAACTGCTACAAGTCTGTTCTGGGCTTCCTTCTCACCTGAAAGGTCACTTGGGTGGTTTTGCCTGGGCTCTTAGACTACTGGCTTTTGCACTGCTTTGTGGTACACCCCACAGTTCCCATTCGTCAATATCAACTGCCATATGTCGCCATCTCTTAACCTTCCGCATGTAGATCCTTCTCTGCATACTCCAGCCTTCCTGGCATGTCCTTTGGCTTCTGTATAGATAAACCAAATTCAGCAGGGTATGTCCCTCTTCTGCAGTCTTAGTCTTTACTAGTAGATTGGCTGGAATATAGTTTATGGTTGTCATCTGTGGCCTGTATAGGTAAAAGGTAAAGCTGTCCCTTTACAGGACTTAACAGGCCACAGGGTTCCATGAGGTTAAGGCCCCCAGATTTCTTTACAATTGGTACATTAAGATGGTAGGTTGTCAGCCTTATGCACCGGCCGCCTTTACCCCGAGGGATATCATGGTACTCACTTTTAGAGGCTGAGTCGGCGCCAGGGCACATGGATGTCAGATGCCATGGGAAAAATCCCGGCGGCACCGGGAATCGATCCCGGGATATTCCGACTTGTAGCGCAGTGCCTTAACCACTACGCTACCCCAGGCCCGTGGCCTATATAGAGTACAGTATTTTCGAAATTCTGATTTTTGTTTTATAATAATCGAGGCAAAGAATTGCTCAAGGTACGATAAAAAATGTATATTTGTCTTTATGTAAATTTCCCGTCATTCTTGTCAGATTTTAAGGAAACTAGAATTTTCTCGGGGTATTCGAAAAATACTAAAATTAAATATGAAAATCCTTCCAGTGGGGGCCGAGTTCCATTGAGACAGACGGACAGACATGGCAAAGCTAACAGTCGCTTTTCGCAATTTTGTGGACGCGCCTAATGAGATTAACGTTAATATTAAAACGTTTGAGGCTCTACTGTCGAATGTGGGAAGATAAGTTTGTATAGCTAATCGTGTGTGGAGCTACTAATTGAGGGGCTTATTGTGCCGCATTTCAGTGCATGGCACAGCACACGCACTATTACCATTCCGTGTATTTTGCGTGCGCGTACGTTTGACGATCACTTGAGTCTCTGCACAGATGTTGAAGCTCATCCATGTGGTAGTAAAATGATGTTCAGTTAAAGGAATTTGAGGTTAGAGCGCGAGTAAAAATGGAAGAAGGTGTTTTTATAAGAAAATTTTAAATCAACAGTTGTGGTAAATCCT
>JGI20166J26741_11730473_pt1 | contig 10644 bp, 10 predicted proteins | sample TergutCu122P5_FD_26741 | JGI IMG/M metagenome (IMG submission 26741) | reverse complement strand
ATCACAGCACAACAGGGGTATGTATTGAAGTCAATAAAAATTAATTTGCATAAATAAAATATAAATGTACAAAATTAGTATTTATGGGTGCGCCATGTTTCAAAAACTAGTACGCCATGTTTAAAAAACTAGTATGCCAATGGGTTAAAACTTGTTTCAGCAGTTCTGAGATCCCATCTGCTTTGAGTGTTCCTTCTGGGTCCTCTTCTTTTGGGGGGTTTCTCATTATCATAGGATTGCACCTCATATACTTTACAACTTCCTGTAATGTCTGTTTGCCTCCTCCTCTCTTTGTAACCACATTACTTTGACCCCCTTTCTCCTACCAAAATTTCCACTTGATGTTTATTGATTTATCATGTTATTTCATTCTCTTTGTATGTTCATTCTGGCTATACGGTTAGGTTTTTTTATGTCCACAATGTTTTGTTTTATGCCCTTGCTTTATTCATTCATAATAAGCTATATAATATATGATGTGCATTGTGGATATAATTGCATATTTTCTCTTATTAACAGTTGCAAAGGATGCCAATCCACAATTACGGAAGTTGGCATGGAGTCCAGATTGTAGTATGCTTGCTGTCGCACATAGTAATGGTGTTGTGTCTTTCTATGACCTCCTTGGCAGCAATATTTTCAATATTTATCCTGTAAGTGTTTTCATACACTTTAACTTAAGATTTTTGAAAATAAATTTCTCCTCCTAAAGGAATGTGCAATAAACAGATGAGTATTGGATGTGTAGTAGGTTTCAAATTAAATTGATGAAGTGTGTGAAAGAGCTTGGTTACAGAGGAAACTACAAGACATCCTGGGACACTTTTAACCAGGAAAGTGGTACATGAATGGAGATGGCAGGGGGAAGGGTTAAAGAAGTGAGATAAAAATAAGCACTTTTTTGTGCATGTATTGCAAAGTGATCTAGTGTATGTGGAAGTGGAGGGAAAAACTGTTTAACAGACTACAGCAACAATGGAATTTCAGTTTCTACTGAAGTGGTGATTTTTTAAGTAAGAAAATGGGTTGTTACTCACAGAATCACTGATCAGTTGGGCCAGCTGTTTGTTGCTAAAGATTTACAAAGTGGCTTGGAATGTGAAGCACAGGCGGTGTTAAGTTTTTCAAGAAATATGGGATCAGTAATGCCCCTGATGGTACCAGAGGTGATGTACTCTTTCAAGAAAGTGGTAGTTCATACAGAAACATTAAGAATGATGATTGTAATAAGAGTGATGACGATTTTAGGAAATTCTAGGACCTGTTGAAACTTCATACTGTACTGCCATTCTGTTGAGTACATGTTTGTGAATTTGAGCTTCAAATGTGAGTACATTCCCCCCCCCTGAAATTTGCAATCTAAAGCCTTGATGTGTCTTATGTTTGGATGCATTTTATGGTCAGGCGCTGTTTAATGCTGATATAAGTGGAATGTATTTAGTTCAGTCTCTGGATTGTGGGGTTTATCATAACTGTGATACAACCACTGCTGTACGCAGCTACACACCGATGCAGAATCTTGCACACAGTTGCATACAACTACACACACCTGCACACTGCAGTGTAAGAACAGGCAGCGACAAACACAGCAAGAAAAAAAAGAAAGAAAAAGAAGGTGCATCCCTCCTTTGCTACTGCTGGCGTGGGTGAGTCGGGAGTCCCGACCCACCCACGCCAGCAGTAGCAGCAAGCAACCTTGACATATACCGGATGCTGTGTGTACAGTTTTTGAGCTCCTGATGATGGTCGGAGAAACCGCCTGAAACATGTAGAGTGTTGACAGTAATAAAGAATATTGTATAACATTTCATCTTGTTGGTTATATTTAAAGAAATATATTAAAGAAAGGACCGAGAACTAGTTCCAATGTTTTGGCAGAGATAAAAATGGTTCCTAGTTAAATGAACTAAATGTTAGTGTGGTATTGCATCTCCATAGTCTTCATTGAACTTCTTCATGCCTAAATATGTTTTTGATTTTTCAGCCCAAATTTCAAGAAGATAGTCAGTTGGTCGATAAAAAGAATGCCCTGGTCTTTATTACCTTTCTGCAGTCTAGAAGGAAAAGTCCAAAATGGTATGCAGTCACTTTTTCAATTTTCTTGTGATACTTAGAAGTGTTAATGACATAGGGAAGTGTCTGTAAACTTGAGGATTCTGTTGTTCTGGGATGTGACACCATATCACTGGGTAACGAGCCCACAACATATTAAAGGAATGTTTTCCCTTCATCTGCAGTGATCTAGAAGTCCATTGAAACAGGAACTTACTATGTAGTAATGCAGCATCATGTCTTGGAAGAACAGAATCCTCAAATACACTGCTGTGAGAACTTAAAAATTTGCAACTTGTTATAAACTCTGTAGCACAAACACATGAATAATCTGATCTGATGGTGATGAATGACAAGTGGGCTTTAAAATCTCTTTAATTCAAAATACCATATCATTTTAAGCATTTAACATTCCCTGGATTCAAATATAGGATTTTGTTTATTTTTAATGCAGTTAATTTTAAAGACAGTTAATTTTTAAGTGGAAGCTCTATTACAGCCCTCTGATTACTAAATGCTGAGTATTTTGAAATAGAGTGTAACTTCGGTAGCCTGTAATCCAATGGTCTGGCACTACCGATAATTTGGAATAAAAGTTAGTGAGTGCTAGTGAGCATTCTTTGGCAGAAATAATCTTCGTAGGGTCAGCTGAACCAAATGATACTAAGCAGAATGGAGTCAGCTCGTGTCTCACATGGTACCAGTTTGCCATTCTCTGTTGGAAGTACTTTGGTTTTCTTGACTGTTCTTTGTTTGCTCATGTTCTTCAAATATTGATGCCTGGAGTACGAGAGGAGTGGGTTCATATTGCAGGTGGATGGAGGGAGTAAATGTGCCTACAGCAGTGTCATCTGACTTTTAAAAATCTGTGTTTGCATTCATACCTCAGTATGTAATTTTCATTCTACTGGGTGCCTCTTCTGACATGCATTTCTATACGTTCTGCACTATTTCACATCGTTTTTCACATATAACTCTATGGTTACCTATATGAGGTAGTGCCATCTTATGGTACAAGCGTTTCATGAAGAACAGTATTTTTGTTCGGCTAATGGTGGGCAACGCAGAACAAGCTGCACTTAGTTACTGGTTGTAATCTGCTAACTTGACACCTGTCTATTACCTGTTGCAGACAACTTCAACCAGATCATCTGAAATCAGTTCTTTTACAGTGCTGTTCGTTGAAGGAATTGGGTAATTTGAAACTCATACTGTCAGTCCTGAGCACTTAAAATTGATGCCATCTGTAACTCTTTTACTACTGACCTACCTACTTGTCTTTACACTTACTCAGCCGTATCATTTTGTAGTCTGTTGCAGAATATATACTTGCATGAAAATTCTCTTGAGTGATTAACCACATCAGAGTTGAGTTAAAAAAATGTTGGAGAGTTACTGTTGTCATTATCAGGGTTGCTGATTGCCCAACGGGATTTCAGTGCATATGTTTACTGTGAATGTTTTAAATCTCTGTCTTTCCTACATGAATATTATAGTTTTGATATAAGAAGTTTAATTTACTGGGTCTTTTGATGTAGAATAGGCAGCAGGTAGTTACTGAGCTGCATGTGATGTGACCACTGTTGTTAGTTTGTTGTGCTGTAGCAAATTACAGATTCTGAGGGTAAAAAGGATACTAACTAGAACATGTAAATAAGTCTTCAGCAGTATTATTAGTTCATAATACTGTAAAGTGGGGTTAGCACTATTGGTATTGTGTAATAATGTAAAGGAGGGTTAGCCTATAAGAGAAATATGTGGCTATTTGGAATATGAAGTAGAAAATCACTATAATTAGATTACTGATGTGAATCTATATTTTTTATGGATCTTGTATCTTTATTTTATTGTGTGTTGAGCTTTGCTTGGTATTCTGGTATATGGTACAACATTTAATCGCAGTGATATGGAGCATATTGTGTTACGAAGCTGAATCTGATGCATAGTTTACTGGCGAAGGTAATAGTTCTGAAGTGAGTCTGGAGTTTCCTGACACACAGACCTACTACTCTGGGAGCAGGTGTTGAACACATCAGTGGATAATTTTTATATGTACATGAGTGTATTTTTTAAACCAAAGCCAAGAATGGGCTATGTTTACTCATGAATAAAATTATTGTAAGTGATACTCAATTTCTGTAAGTGTGAACTTCTCAAGATACTCAGAACTATAATTGTGCCTCTTGTTTTGTATGGGTGTGAAACTTGGTCGCTGATGGTGAGGGAGGAACGTAGGCTGAGGGTGTTTGAGAATAGGGTGTTGAGGAGAATATTTGGGTCTAAGAGGGATGAGGTAACAGGGGAGTGGGGAAAACTACATTATGGGGAGCTTAATGATCTCTGCTCCTCACTCAGTATTGTTCGGGTGATAAAATCGAGAATAATGAGATGGGTGGGGCATGTAGCGTGTATGGGGGAGAGGAGAGGCGTATACAGGGTTTTGGTGGGGAAACCTGAGGGAAAGAGACCATTTGGGAAACCCAGGCGTAGACAGGAGGATAATATTAAGATGGATCTTCAGGAAGTGGGATGTGGGGATATGGACTGGATCAAGCTGACTCAGGATAGGGACAGGATGTGGGCACTTGTGTATGCGGTAATGAATCTTCAGATTCCATAAAATGTGGGGAATTTCTTGACCTGCTGAAAACTGGTTAACTTCTCAAGAAGGACTCTGTTCCATGGAGTAAGTATTAAGTAACTAAGTATATAAGTAATAAGTGAACATCTTCATCCTGTTAGACCTCAGAAGATATTATGTGGAATTGACAAGCACATCAGTTATGCCATTTTGTTTTCCTGTGCTGTTCTAGGTCTGCTGAAATTATTCTAATTGATTATCAAGGAAATTTGTATTGCTATTTGGTGTCTCCAACTGATGGGTATCAGCAGAGTCATGTCTTCTCATTCATGCAGCATTATCGACAAGGAGTGCTTGCTGTTAGTTACCATCCGTCACATAACATGTTGTTTGTTGCTGGCCCAACTGTAATGAAGAATGCTGATAAACTAAAGGTAGTGGCAGACTTAAGTTATGTTTTATCTCCTATATAACTGGTGTGTGAAATTCGTTCTATCATTCCATGACAGTATAATATGAGAGTGGAGTGGTGATAGGAATGGTTGTACCTAAGCACAATGCCGTAATATGAGAATGGAGAAAATTATGTAATGAGTTTTGTATTTCATTCCGTTTATGTAGATATGCCACTTATTTTTTTCGCATGAGCTTATTGTTAATGATTTCAGGTTTTCTGTTCCCTTTTTAATAGTCCAGATAGAAACTCTTCTAGAAGCTTCTTTCAGTGTCAGAGAAACGTGATAGTTCATTGAATTGAAGTTTCTGCTGCTGGCATTCAAAAGCTATAAGAACTGTCATTTGGGGAAACATCATATTGCAAGCTTGTACATTAGACTGTTGATTAAAGAGGGAAGGAGTCTGGGTTTGAGTACCAGGATGTTTCCATTATCAGATTTTTGGAATTGAGGTGGATGTTATGAACAGAATTTTTAACATTCGTAGGAAAACTAGATGTGCATACAGAACCTCTAGTTGTTACTTGTGTCTGCCAATTATTTTAGTAAATTCATTAGGAATACCTCATAAAACACTATGTCTCTGTGTTTAATGCCTGGTTGCAGGATAATATGAAAGTGAATTTCAGGTATGTAATCTATGAGAATATAAATTGGATAGAACAGGGTCAGGATTATGTATAGTGATGGATTTGGTGTTAAACAGATTGACTGTTTTGATTCTCTTACAAGAGGGTCAGTCACCCAATTATTATTGTCCTTCTAATTTAATTTTTTTTTTTTTTGTCATTTTTGGTAACTTACGCTTTTCTTCTTGATTTCAAACTTTCACCATGTTCTGAATGTTGTATGCTTTCGTCTGGGTAATTCCCCAGCATCTGAATTTTATATGCCAACGTTTTGGAACACTCTGTCCATTCCATCTTTATAAGCGCCTATAACGGTGGTGCAGGCGGAGTGTTCCGAAACGTTGGCATATAAAATTCAAATGCTGGGGAATTACCCAGAAGAAAGCATACAATATGCTTTTCTTGTTTAGGGCTATGGCAGTAGTTTTGGTTTATCAGCATGGAGACTTCTGAATGATCACCCCTACTATCGTCTGGCATTATCAACAGATGAAGAGCAAGCAGTTTGGCAGGCCAAACAAAGCTGGTGGACATGGGTTCCCTCACTTACATCAATTCCTAAACAGGTAACACCAAAAGATATTAGATATGTGGTTAATATCTGCATGATTGCTTTGTGGGAGCCAGGATAGTACAGCGACTGGGCTGTCGGCTGGATGGTGTGGCTTTGATTCTTGGCAGGTCAGAGATTATTCTCTTCACATCTGTATCCAGTCCAACTCTGGCACACCAAGCCTCCCAACTAGTTTGCAGGGGGGGTGAAAGGCCAAGTGCAAAGCTGACTGCCTGCCTGCGTGTCTAGTGGTAATGCTAAGAATGTGTGAAGCTATATGTTCATTTCTTCATGTATTTTCATGGTATGCAGTTTCTACGCAAAACAGCTTTCCTTTTTATGATGCTTTGGTTCTCTTGGAACTGCATTAGCAAGCTGCATGTCAGTCCATCTGTTCCCATTTTAAAATGAAGTTTCCGGTCATAAAAAGGTAAATTTCTAGAGAGAGAGAGAATTGGTTATTTTACAAGTTACACAAAAGTAGCAATGTTTCTTCCCTTTCTTTATGTTCTTAAATGTACTCATGTGCAAGAAAGAGGTACAAACAGTTGCTGTCATAAATGAAAATTTTTGTTCAAAATTTCCTGTTATATTTCTTTAAATATATTCCATATTAGAAATATTTTAAATGAAGTTTGGATTTTAACTGCTTCCCATCACATGTTGGCATGTAGTTGATATGCAGAATATGCTCCATTGATTACATGTTGATGTATTAACTTCTCTGCATTTGTCTAGTCGCTGTTTATGTGTGCCACTGAATGAAGTGTAAAATCCACAGAGGATCTTCAAAAAGCTTTTATTTCCACCTAGTGGCTGTTTAACAATATTATGACTGGCACCCAGTACCTGGTGCCTGGATGACTAAGTTTTGTATGGTTGCACCTAATATTTTGAGCATAAGCATTACATTGTTTTCTTATGTACAAAATATGTGTCAGTTTACTCATACTGAGCAGAATGCATTAGAAAACTGTGAGGTTCACAGGTAATTCCAGAATTATGGTTTCTTAGTTTGGAAAACTGCTTATGTCACTATTCTGGTGCCATGAATTTTGGAGGTGGCTCCTAGAGTTTGAAAAATTTATAGATGCCTGATTGTGAGAAATGTATACTTGTGAAAACTTAAATTGGTAAACTGGGGTTTTTACTAGTGGTTTGTTTATTGATGCTGTAAGTGTTTGGACCATGTGGTGTTGGTGGCAGATGTGTGAATATGACTGTGGGCCATTAGTGGTATGTTAACTGACAAGGAAAAACTGTAGTACTTGGAGCACATCCTATCCCAATGCCACTTTGTTTATCACAAATCCCACCAGACTGCCATGGGATTGAACTTGGGCCTCAGTGATGAGAAGCTATTGGCTTTATCATGCTAGCAGGATCATGGTGTGACTGATTGTCATGAACGAAAGTGACTAGTCGTTTCAGATTAATTTTGAATGAATTTATCAACAAAGATGTTAGAAGTGATGAGGATGGTGATTTTGGTATCAAAAACAAAGATTCAAGGGAGGAGCAAAAAGTGTCTGTTTATTTTCCTACACACAATGTATGGTAGGTTTTGATTGAAGCAATCATTTTTGCACAACTAATTTTTTAATAACAAATTGCTGAAGTGGGAACTTTTTCTTTGGTTCCCCTGACATGCCCCTTCACTTGTCAGTTAATGCACATTTTACTGTGTTGACAAGAAGAGAAAGTTCCACGTGTCAAGCTTCAGAGGACGTAGCATAAAAGTGTTAATGAATTTGATACTAATTCCCAGAAAATAGTTTTATCTGTGGCCAGCAAATAGGGAAGGAAGACTGAGGAAATGAGCACATTTTGACTATTATTGTGAAAACAAAATGCAGAAGTCTGTATTTTGTACATTGACCACAAAGTGAAGGGAGAGAAAAAGGAAACGTACTGTTAGTATGTGTTCCGCCACTGTGTTTGTAAGGGCACAGTGCTTTGATAACACTGGTCAACAAAATTTAACTTTTTTTTTGGTCCCACGAACTGCAATAGGTGAACTTAGCCACACTTTTTATGTTTAATTCAGATAAGTATACAGAATTTTTAAATGTGCAAAATAGTACTTTACATGCTCATGAAACGGGCAGAAACTTTCCTCTAAAATGTAGAGGTGTATGACTTTTGCTGGTATTTGGCGTCAGGTACATCCCTTTTCACTGTCCAGCAATAGTATGCCAACATACTTGAGGTCCACTTGCCTTGGTACCACTTTTCCATAGCCATAATGTCTTGGTGAAATCTTTCACCATGTTCGTCACTGACTCCGCTGAGTTTTCTGGGAAAAAATCCGAGTGTGACTCCATAAAGTGGATTTTCAGACTCATATTGCATCCCATAATGTTGTACGAAGTCAACAGGTCCTGCACAACATCCTGATAGCTCACTGCTTTGTGATTTCCTAAGACATCCTTGCAAACCCTCTTAAATGACAACCATGCATTTCTTTCAGTCTCATTCAGGCCTTCATCGAACTGTTTGTTTTGCATCAGTGCCCTGATCTGGGGTCCTGTACATATACCCTACTTGATTTTTGCGTCAGTCACATTTGGGAACTTATTCCTCACATATTCGAATCCACGGCCGGTTTTATCCGTACCTTTCACAAAGTTTTTCATGAGGCCCAGCTTTATGTGCAAAGGGGGCAGATAAATTTTCTCCGGAAGAACAAGAGGATGAATGACAACATATTTCTCCCCTGGCGTCAGTGATGTTCATTTAGGCCACAGTTTATTTACATAGTGATTCTTCTTGTCCCGGCTGTCCCACTTGCACAGGAAACAGCAGTATTTTGTATACCTGAGTTGTATTCTGAGTAACAGTGCCACAACCTTGAGACCACCACATAACTTCCACTTAAATTCATCATACTTAATCTTTCCCAACAGTAGCTTCATGCTTTCATAAGTTTCCTTCATGTTGGTTGCATGAGCCAAAGGAATGGAGGGAAATCTATTTCCATTGTGGAGTAGAACCACCGTCAGGCTCACTTTTGACGAATCAATGAACAAGCGCCACTGATCTGGGTTATATTCATGGCCAAGAACTTCCATAATGTAACAAACATTATTGCAAAACATGACACTATCTTCCAGGGAGAAGAAATCCTTGAATTCTTCATGGTGGCCATGGTAAAAACACACCTTAGTGTCCTGGTGCAGAAGATTCCAACCATTTAACCTGGAGCCTAAAAGTTCTGCTTGCTGCTTTGACAGGTTCAAATCGTGGACGTTATCATTCGGGTCCCCTTGAGTCAGCAGGTGTGGTTCATTGGAAGAACAGGCTCCTGCAAATGTTAGGTAACAACCCATTTTGTTAGCTCGGTGTACATCTTCATCAGTTGACTCACTGTCACTCAGCACCATGTTTGTTGGAGGCTTTGGCACAGGTAACTCCGCACTGTGCGGTACTGGCCTCATCGCAGATGGTAAATTAGGATATTGAACAGTGTGTTTGGACTTTGCTGTTACACCAGTGATACTGGTTAGGCAGAAGTAGCAATCTGAAACTTGGTCCATGGCCTCTCTCCAAACCATTGAAATGGCGAAAGGCAGACAGGATGAACCTTTTGCCCATGCTGCAAGAAGCCTGTCACATGTCACACAACAAAAATTGGGAGCCCAACTCTTGTCCTGATCATCCACTTTGCAGCCAAAATAATGCTCGTAGCATTTCTTAATCACGGGTGTGAAAGACTTCGGGATTTGAATGTCACCTCACCGCAGATGTAGCAGAATGCATCCAATGAATTTACGCACTTTCTTGGCATATTAATGGTGAAAGAAGCACTATGTACTTCTGAGACGATAACACACTGAGCTCTGGCCAGCAACCAGCGGAGGACTGTTAGTCACACATGCATGACATGTGACTGCTTGTTAAACACGTCCAGACTACCTCCTACAGAACCCCAGTAACTTACATAGGCTTTAGCTTTTGCATAGTCTGCTGCAATGCGAAAGGTGTGGGTGATAGAGAAATTCTGGAAACATTTGAATTCAGCATCCAAAAATACGTCAGAAACAGACATTTTTCCTCAGGGGACAAAATCTTTGTTGACCAGTGTAATATTCAAGGCCCATTATTTGTCTAAATGGCAGAAGGGTATGGTAGTTAATGATTTACATTAGTTTGTGATGGAGTCTATGAAAATTGAAATCTATGTTTACAGAATGATTTTCCTTACCTTGAATGATGAATTCTTGAAAATGGTGCAACTCGAAGAGGTTAATGAGGTCTTTATTTTTATCACTTACTACGAAGGCTGATCGTAAAGTAAGGTTCCCTTATTTATTAAAAATAAACAGCAATATTTATTTTCAAAACCAAATACATAATATGAAAGCTTAAACATCG
>JGI20166J26741_11730362_pt1 | contig 10647 bp, 10 predicted proteins | sample TergutCu122P5_FD_26741 | JGI IMG/M metagenome (IMG submission 26741) | reverse complement strand
AAGAAGGTGGCAAGTTTCCGGAAGATTGGTGGGATATTCCCATGGTAAAAGGAAATGCAAACGAGCGAATAGGCTATCCTACTCAAAAACCCGAAGCGTTATTGGAGCGCATTATTAAAATGGCAAGCAACGAAGGCGATGTAGTACTCGACCCGTTTGTCGGTGGTGGCACAACTGTTGATGTGGCAAATCGGTTAAATAGAAAATGGATTGGTATTGACCAGTCCGTTATGGCAATAAAAGTTACCGAAATGCGGTAGTGTCATAAATAGTCTGATATTTTTTTGATATTTCGTTTATGTTGATTATCTTTGCGGCAAAAATTAAAGTATGGTTCATTATCAAATAATTCACTGTTCGCATTGTGAGGGGACGGATTTGCAGAAAAACGGTAAGAGCCTCGAAGGCACACAACGTTGGTTTTGTAAAGGATGTAAGCGCTATTTTCGTTTAGAATATCGCTATAATGCCTGTAAAAAGGAAACAAAGGCAAAGATAATCGAGATGACGCTCAACAGTAGCGGAGTACGAGATATTGGCAGGGTATTGCAGATAAGTAAAGACACGGTAACGTCCGTGTTAAAAAAAAACTCTAAAAACGAACCCCTATTTTCTGACAAAAGAAGAATGTGGTCGGATGGAAGCGTTGGAAGTTGAGATACGACTTGATGGCGAGATGGATGAGTTTTGGAGTTTTGTCCAAAATAAATCGAATCAACGCTGGACTTGGTACGCCATAGAAAGAAGAAGCGGGTGCATATTGGCTTGGCACAACGGGAAAAGGCAGGATAAAGATTTTCTGGAGCTTTGGCTTTTACTTCAATCATTTCCCATATCTGTATATCATACCGATGATTGGGGTTCTTACTCAAGATACATTCCGGCGGGGATGCATCGAGTTGGGAAAGACAATACTTGGAAAATAGAACGAAAAAACTTGAATTTCAGGACACATATCAAACGTTTAAGCCGGAAAACAATCTGCTTCTCGAAAGACGAACAGATTCACGACAATGTCATTGGAATGTATATTGAAAACTTCTATTATAAGACAGGTACCTATGGAAACAACTAATCAGATTATTTATGACACTACCCTATTGTTACCGGAGGAGCTCGTGACTTAGGAAGAGCTATTTCCATCAAATTTGCTTCTGAAGGAGCAAAAGTTGTTATTAACTATTTTGATAACCTCAACGATGCAGAGGAAACATTGAAAATGATCCATGCTTTTGATGGGGAAGGAATTATTGTACAAGGCGATATGACAAAAGAGAATGAAGTAAAAAATCTGATCAAAGTCGGCACAGAAACGTTTGGTAAACAAATAGACATTTTGGTAAATGTGGTTGGAGGTATTTGTGGTAGAAAACTAATAGCCGAGCAAGACGAAGATTGGTATAATTTGCTTATGGATGTCAATATGAAAAGTTGTTGGTTATGCACAAAGGAAACAGTTCCTTACATGGCTAAAGGCGGCGCTATTATCAATTTCTCATCGTTAGCCGCACGCGACGGCGGAGGTAACGGCGCATCGCTTTATGCTACCGCTAAAGGAGCTGTTGCCGTATTTACCCGATCAATGGCTAAAGAGTTAGGACCGCAGGGTATCAGAGTAAATGCGCTGGCTCCCGGAACCATTGCAACCTCTTTTCACGACAGATTTAATACGCCTGAGAACAGAGAACGCATGAAAGGGGTATATCCTCTCCGGCGAGAAGGAACGGCTGACGATATTGCCAATTTGGTATCGTTTTTGGCGTCCGAAGAATCTGACTATATTACTGGCGCTACTATTGATATAAATGGAGGAGTATTTTTTTCCTGAAATACAAAAAAGTCCCCCCTTCTTATTTTCTTAATGGAGAAGGGGGGGATAAAGAGTGTCGGCTACCTGCCTTCCCACCTTGTGGGCAGCAGTAGAGACAGTGGCTTCATTGCTGGTTTTTCACACTCATTTCTTTGCGTTTTTATGATTTTCTTTTAAAAACAAATCCAACGCCATGGTCAGTGATGGAGCGCCGGGGCGCGGAGCTTCCAAGTCGAGACGCAAGCCCGATTCACGAACTGCATTGGCGGTAGCCGATCCGAGGCATCCAATCTGTATGTCACCCTGTTCAAAATTCGGACAGTTTTTTAGCAAAGAAGCCACTCCTTGAGGACTAAAGAATATTAACATGTCATAATCAATTACCTCTTCAGGGGTAAAGTCGTTACTGACAGTACGATACATAATTCCTATGCTATGGGTTACCTTATGCTTCTCCAGCAAATTGATAATTTCTTCATTATGAACATCGGAAAGAACAAACAGGAAGGTTTCGTCCAGGTGTTTTGAAATCACTGTAAATAACTCCGGATATTTTCCCGTAGAGCCGTAGAACACTTTGCGTTTGCGGTATTGAATGTATTTTTGCAGATAAAGAGCAACTGATTCCGACACGCAAAAATATTTCATTGATTCGGGCATTATAATACGCATTTCATCACAAAGACGGAAAAAATTTTCTATTCCTTTTTTGGCGGTAAATACAACTGCCGTGTGGTCGAGAATAGATACCTTCTGTTGGCGAAACTCTTTCACAGGCATAGGATCGACTTTGATGAAGGGACGGAAGTCGATTTTTACTCCATATTTCTCAATAATGTCATAATATGGAGATTTTTCTGATTCGGGCTGTGGTTGTGAAACCAAAATTTTCTTTACTTTCAAAATGCTAAATGATTAAGTTATACGCTAATAGACAATCCTTCTACTAAACGGATTGTAATCATCACAGGTAAAATTTCCAATGTGCAAAGATACAGAATAATGTAGAAAATTGAACTGCTACTGTGCAGAAAAAATTGTAATGAGCGTACAAGAATCAATAAATTAGCTAATATACAGATAGATATGCAAATAAATTGAAGTGGTTGTATAAACTGTTCCGAAGCAAATGTTTGCAATATCACCAAAGGGAATAAAATGAACCCGCAACTGAAAATAATTGAAAAATAAGTAGTTAAAAATGGTTTGGAGTAATCCTTACGAAAGAAAACATAATCAAACAATTTGAAATATAGATACTTAGAGGCAAACATCACCATCAATCCCACTCCGATGGCTCCCATCAATAATAATGCCTCTAAGGTTTGATATCCAATAAAATACTTATATACAACACTATAGGTAAAAACTACCAATCCTAAAATTCCCAAGATACGGGCAAATAAAGAAAATTTAACATCTTCTGTTGTTATTTCTGAAATAAACAGCAGTTGACGTTCCTGTCTGGAAGTAAACAGCGATTTCAGATTTTTTTGAAACAGCGCGCCGAATCTAAAAAACAGATATACATAAAGCACAGCGACCAGCAAAAAGACTCCACTCGACACATTGTATGAAAAAAGTCCGGAATTGGAAGGGAGAATGCCTTCACGACCGCTTGCCATTAACGGTTTGGTATAGAGAGTATTTGTCTGAAAAAGAGGTATTTCTCCATGAGTCGTCCACGACGTATCCGGTGCAACCCATTGAAAAAATGAGGTTGACGGGGTGATAACTGCTGTGGAATCGGTATTCATATTTTACACAATTGCAATGCGTTATATATTTTCCGACAGTCAACGGCGTTATTTAAAGCAGGAATAATCTGCTCCGGAGTATCGACAATGTCCCACATTTGAAGATGTTCATCTCTCAAAAAATGTTGTCTGGCAGCCGTATGAAGCATGTTGATGAGATGGCGGTAATACTTGTTCGTGTTCAATATAACGACAGGTTTATTGAATAACCCCAACTGTTTCCATGTAATAATTTCAAACAACTCGTCGAAAGTCCCCACGCCTCCGGGTAAAGCCACCGCAGCATCAGCCAGTTGAGCCATCAGGGCTTTTCGTTCGTGCATGGTTTCTACCACTCTGAGGTCGGTGAGTGCGGGGTGCTGCCATCCTTCTTCGTACATAAAGCGTGGAATGACGCCCGTAGCGCTTCCTCCGCACTCCAGCAACCGGTCAGCCATTGCTCCCATAAGTCCCGCATGACCTCCGCCAAAAACCAGATGAATGTGCGCTTGGGCAAATGCTTCGCCTGCAAGTGAGGCGTCACGATAATAACATTCATCCAATTTAGTGCTCGACGAGCAATAGACACATACCGACCGTATCATTTTGTATCATTTATTCCAATCCGTACTCATTTATTTTTCGGTAAAGGGTGCGTTCCGATATTCCCAAATCCTGTGCGGCAAATTTGCGTTTCCCTTTATGCCGTTCAAGCGCTTTTGTAATCATTTCTTTTTCAACATCTTCCAACGACAGCGGCGACTCTTCCACATACTCTTCCGTATCTTCAATGTGCTCATTGTCTTTCGTTTTTATATTTATAGCGCCCGGAAAATGCTCCAATGGATTTTTGGATTGCGTGCGGAGCACTTGCAGTTTATCAATTCCTTCTATGCTGTGATCATCTATTTTTCCTGTAAGAATCAGATTATTAACTAACTGTTTCAAGTCATTCATATCTTTTTTCATATCAAAAAGAACTTGATACAATATCTCCCGCTCGCTGCTGAATGACCGTTGATCATAATTTCTTCCGCCTGCAAAGAGTGAAGGAAGGTTTTCCATTTCGTTTTCAGGTAAATAGGCTTTCAGAATTGTGTCGTCTATCTCTCTATTTTTCTCAATAACAGATATTTGTTCCGTAATATTTTTCAATTGGCGTATATTTCCTCTCCAATAATAGTTGCAAAGCATCTGTTGAGCGGTTTCGGTGAGACGAACAGGTGGCATCCGGTATTTTTCTGCAAAATCGACAGCGAACTTGCGGAATAGCAGCGGAATATCTTCTTTCCGTTCGCGCAAGGCAGGTACAAAAATAGGTACTGTATTTAACCTGTAATAGAGATCTTCCCTGAATTTGCCCTGCTGAATGGCATCCTGCATATTGAGGTTGGTTGCAGCAGCAACACGCACATTGGTCTTTAATACTTTGGAGGAGCCCACTTTGATAAATTCGCCGGCTTCGAGCACGCGCAGCAGCCTTACCTGCGTGGAATGAGGTAATTCGCCTACTTCATCCAAAAAAATAGTGCCGCCGTTGGCTACTTCAAAATAGCCTTTACGGTCGGATAAAGCGCCTGTAAATGAGCCTTTTTCATGTCCAAAAAGCTCGGAATCAATCGTTCCTTCCGGAATGGCGCCGCAGTTGACCGCAATGTATGGTCCGTGCTTGCGATGACTGAATTGATGAATGATTTGAGGAAATGTCTCTTTTCCCACGCCGCTCTCTCCCGAAATCAATGCGGAAAGGTCTGTGGGAGCTACCTGTGCGGCGATATCTATAGCCCTGTTTAATAACGGCGAATTGCCTATTATCCCGAAACGTTGTTTTACTGATTGTAATTCAGAAGATTGCATAATATATACACCTAAACATGAACATGTCAAAATTGCCTGACAAAATTACAACTTTTACTGGGAAACGGCAACGGTTTATATAGTTGAATTTGTGTCCTTCTAATAATGCAAAGAGGCAACAGATGCTTGAACATGCGGCATAAGCTTGATAAACAACCCTTTGAATGCAGCTATAAAAAGTCCTGCGTTTAAAGCTGTTCGTACAGTATTGAAACGTATGCTTGCTTTTATGTGTGCCAATGAACGGATTTTATCCACTAAAATATCTTTGAAAGCAGATTGGGTATTGGGATTGACAAGCCGTACATGCTTTTCCTTTTCTGAAGGTTGAATATGCCGTATGGTGATACGCTCTTCTCCTTCAAGATCGTAGGATAATAAATACATTTCGCCCCATAAAATACTTTCGGGTATTTCTTTCATTTGCCTGAAAACAAGTATATCGCCTGCTTTAATCAATGGGGACATACTGTCTTCAAAAGCATATACTCCGCCGTCTGCACGCCCTACATTCGGCAATAAGATATGTTCGACGGGCGTATGCTTTTCCGTGTCACTCAATAAGGATGCCAGCCCTGCTGTTTTGCACATGTCGTAAACGGGAATCAATTGATTATTTACTGTTTGTTCTGGAGTATCCTTTTGACTGTATGCTGAATTGACGGCAGTATCTTCTTTTATCATAGCCCCGCTCCCGGTGAGAAGCCATTCAGGAGAAACTTCCTTGTAGTATGCAAGAAATTTTAATATATTGTCTTCTGTCATACCGTTTTTCTGAGATAATACACTGCGAGATATACCTGTCTTCTGATATATTTCATATTTTGAAATACCTTTATGCACAGCATACTTTAAAATGTTGTTCTTAATAGTTGAATTTTCTCTCATTTTCCTTCTTAGTTTAAAAAATATCGTTTATCTTTGTCGTGTTAATGATTAACTTGCTACAAAGATAAGAAAAAAATGCGAAAGTACATAGAATTAAAGGATAAAAATAAGAGAAATGAGATTTGTAAGGTAGCAGGGATAACGCCCGCTATGCTCAGTTACGCATTACATTTTCAAAGACACAGTCATGCTGCGGTTGCCAGCCGGGTAATGGCAATGAAGGGAGGAGGTACTCTTTATGTCGAAAAAGAGGACTGGGATGAGCAATTTATCAAATAAAAAGTTATTATCCAATAAAAAAGTGTTATTTTTTTATAGTTTATAAGTAAGTGCCTTATGTGAAATATCTTACTCAATAATTGAACTTTAGAAACATTGCTTCATTTCACATTTTTTTAACCGATCCCCATCAGAAATTCTGTCAGATTTTGGTCGTGGTCAAGTTCCAATTTTTTGCGGAGACGATACCGCGCCATTTCAATACTTTTGGTAGAGATGTTTAGCAGGCTCGATATCTCTTTGGAACTAAGGTTCATGCGGATGTAAGCAGCTAATTTCAAATCGGAAGACGTTAACCCTTTATATTTTGAATTGAGCCTGACTAAATAATTGTCGTATATTTTGTTGAATTTTGCCTCAAAAATGTTCCATTCCTCCTCCGGATGTTTATTCTTTTCCACTATTTGCTTCAATCCGCTTATGTCAACAGAAGCTGTTTTACCGGCAGAGAGTTTGTCTATCTCTTCATCAATTTGATTCATTAAATCGCTCTTATAGAGCATGGAATCGGTAACACGCAGCAATTCGTCATTTTGCGACTTGAGTTTTTCCTGCAATAGCCTGTTCTCTATTTTGGCGATCTCCTGTTCATGTGTTGACGACAGTTGAAGTTTTTGTTGCTGCCATCTTTTTTGAAGATAATGGCGTGATAGATAGATGATTACACAAAGAATGCACAGGGCAAGACAGAAGCCTTCCCAATCAAAATACCAGGGAGAACGAATTTTCAGTTTCAGATCCTGAGAGTAGAACGTTTGGTCGCTCCCTTCGATTACTGCCTTTATTTGCAGGGTATAGTCTCCGGAAGGCAGTTTGGTAAACGTAATAATATTATCGGACGCCGGTATGGAGTAATTTTCCGAATGTCCCTTCAGTTGGTAGCTGTAACGTATGTTTCCGCTGTTTTCATAGTTTGGCAATGCAAACCGGATGTAAATGGTATTGTGTTTGTAGGGGAATGTTATGGCGTGTTGGCTGTAATAAGAGAGTGCATGAGGCAACGGCATGGATATCATCGAATCTGTGTAGGTCCCGATATCTCTGATGCAGACAGTTATATTCTGCAATTTAGTAGGGATAAATTGTGTGTTGAGAAGCGTAAACCCATTGGATGTGCAGACTAAATAGTGATCGTCGGCTATTTTTTTAATGTTTTCGTAATCGTATATTAACTGATTGTTTAACAGTTTCATAGCGCTATTCTGGACGAAATGGGCAGTTGGCTTGTTGTAATCTTTTATGAAGAAAAATTGATCATTGGCAAAACACCACATCTCGCTGTCTGTCAACTGTAAGCGATGCATGTCGATGCCTTTCGGGAGCAACCTGTTAATGTTGGCATCCGGCAAGAATCGTTTTTGTGTATAGTCATATTGCAAAATAGAAGCAGCCATGAGCAGATATACCTCTCCATCAAACGAATAGATGCCCCGCACTGTGTTGTCTATGCCGATATGTTCCAGTTGATTGGTGCAGTAGATTGCATTGGTAAACGTATTGTCAAATTTTGTTCGGAAAATGCCCACTTTACTGTTGCCGAAATAGATAACGCTATCTCTGTCTTTTGCCAGCCAGCCGGCATTATAAGGACAAACGGACTGTTTCCTGACGGTATACGAATTTCCTTCTTTCTGCAAGGTGCACATGCCATCGTAGGTAAGGATAAGAAGCGTATTGCCGTTCATCTCCTGAATGGCATTGATTCCGCTTCCCGTATAAACGAATTGACCTTGATTTCCGCTGATGGCGTAAAGTCCTTTATTGTGTGCACAAAACAGTGAGTTTCCGATTTTCCGGAGAAACCATACCTGCCCCATCGTTTGAGGCATTAAGGTGAATTGCGGCTCGTGCAGCGGAGACGAAAATTCGTCTGCCGGACAGTAAAATAATCCCTGATTGGTTGCAAAATAAAACCGGTTGTTATACTCTTCTATTTGATAGACAGAGCCAAGTACGCCCTTCGTATCGGGGAATGAGTATGCCGGACTGTTCATTTGCAGATGGCAAATGCCTCTGTCCAAGCCGAGCCACAAATTGTTGGCATTATCCCGTAAGAGCGATAAAATGGTGTTGTTTTCCAATCCTTTCGATTTGTTTATGGTCATCAAAATGTTGCCGGCGTGGTCGGTAATGAGCAGCCCGTTTAAGATGGTGCCAAACACAAATCGTCCATCGGGCAGAGTAGTGGTACTGAAAATCAGATTCTTCTTCAAATAATCATTGCAGGGAAACGAACAGGGAGACACTTTATTATTTTCCAGCATATACAGCCCTTTATCCATTGTCGCTATCAGAATGACAGAGGGAGAGAAAGGCTCCATCCCGTAAACGCAGTCGCCGGTCAGCACCTCTCCGCCGGCTATGGGAATCAGCCGGTTGTTTACAATTTCCATCAAGCCAAGCGCTTTTTCCTGAACAAAAAGACGGTTATCGACCGTGAACAGAAACTGGAAACGGTTGGGAGCGTTAATGATAGACAGTGTTTTATCTTGAAGATTGTATTTGTATATATTGCGGAAACTGTGAAAATATACGGCGTCGCCGAGCAATACAATTTTCCAGATTTCATCATCGGTAAGGGTCAGATTCAGTTGCTTTGCCAATGATGTATAGACTAATCTCCGTGTTGATTTATCTTCGTGCCAGCATCCAAAATCATTCTGCATCCCGCCGTAGATCACATTATTGGCAGATATGGCAATACTTCTGAGCAACGAAGGGGTAGAATAGAGTTGCCAGTCGCAGCCGTCAAACTCCAACAGTCCGGCAGAATTGGCAAAATAGAGAAATCCCTGATTATCCTGACATATCGACCACGACTGGTTTGCTCCCTTGTAATCATTCTTATCATAGAATTTCATAGTCGGGATGCAACTGTTCGATAGCTGGGCGGCAGCGCCGGACGATGCAATTAATAAACAGGCAATGACGTAACTAACATGACGTTTACGAAACATAAAACGCTTTTTCTTAACCTATTTTTAAAACGTTGCATACTAACTACTAACTACTAACTACTAACTACTAAATTTAATATGCCCTTGCAACTATCACCCGCTGAGCAGAAGGTTTGCCGGTAACCATGCACTTGCCGGGTGTTTTATCGCCCTCTAACGGGATGCAGCGAATGGTGGCTTTTGTGTCGGCTTTTATCTTCTCTTCCGTTTCAGTAGTGCCGTCCCAATGAGCCAGCAGGAAGCCTCCCTTTTCTATCTCCTCCTTAAATTCGGCGTATGAGTTTACTTCGCGCGTTACGGAAGCGCGGAAATCGGCAGCCTTGGTATAGATATTCCGTTGAATGTCATCCAAAAGAGTTTTTACATACTTTTCCACATTTTCCATAGAATGTGTCTCTTTGGTCAATGTATCGCGGCGGGCGATTTCAATCGTGTTGTTTTCCAAATCCCTGCTTCCAAGCGCCAAACGCACAGGTACGCCTTTCAGTTCGTATTCGGCAAATTTCCAGCCCGGCTTCTTGGCATCGTTGTTGTCATATTTCGCGCTGATGCCAAGTGCACGCAGTTTTGCGGACAGTTCAGCCGCTTTTTGGTCTATTTGGTGCAACTGTTCTTCATTTTTATAAATGGGCACAATCACCACCTGATAAGGCGCCAATTTAGGCGGCAGCACCAATCCGTTGTCGTCGGAATGGCACATGATAAGACCGCCAATCAAGCGGGTGGAAACGCCCCATGAGGTTGCCCACACGTAATCGCGCGTTCCCTCTTTTGAGGCAAACGTAACGTCGAATGCTTTGGCGAAATTCTGCCCCAGAAAGTGTGATGTCCCGGCTTGCAACGCCTTTCCATCCTGCATCAATGCTTCGATGCAGTAGGTGTCCACAGCGCCGGCGAAACGTTCGTTTATTGACTTGAGCCCTTTTATCACAGGCATTGCCATAAACTCTTCCGCAAACGTTGCATAGATGTCCAGAATGTGACGTGTTTCTGCAATAGCTTCAGCTTCAGTGGCATGAGCGGTATGTCCTTCTTGCCACAGAAACTCTGCCGTGCGCAAAAAGAGTCGGGTACGCATCTCCCAACGCACTACGTTAGCCCATTGATTGACTAAAATAGG
>JGI20166J26741_11730251_pt1 | contig 10648 bp, 10 predicted proteins | sample TergutCu122P5_FD_26741 | JGI IMG/M metagenome (IMG submission 26741) | reverse complement strand
GGACCAGGAAAATAGGCCACGCCGGCACGCTGGACCCCATGGCGACGGGGCTTTTAATCCTCCTCGTCGGCCGCGCGGCGACAAAACGCCAGCAACAATTTTTAAAACTTGGCAAAGAGTATTCCGGCACGGTCACGCTGGGCGCGGAAACCGACACGTGGGACGCTTACGGCGAGATCGTTTCTGAAGTCGCGCCGCCGGTTTTTGAGACGGAAGATATTTTGCGCGCGGCAAAAAAACTGACGGGAACTTTTGAGCACCCCGTCCCGTTTTACAGCGCGAAAAAAGTTTCCGGCCGCCCCATGCACCGCCTTATGCGCGAGGGCAAAATTCCGGAGCAGAAATACTGCCCCGTCACGGTTTACGAGTGGCGCGGCATAAAATATCGTCACCCGGAAATTGATTTTACCGTCGCGGTTTCAAGCGGCACTTACGTGCGCTCCCTGGCTTTTATGCTGGGGGAAACTCTTGGCGCGAAAGCGCATCTGTCCGCGCTGCGCAGGACAAAAGTGGGGGAATACGACGTAAAAAACGCGGTCGCGGTGGATTTTTTGCGCTCCGCCCCGCGGCCGGAAATTTTTAAATATATTCAATCTTTATGAAGAATTTTATCGCTATCGGCACTTTTGACGGCGTGCACACGGGGCACGTTAAGCTGGTCGGGCGTCTGAAAAAGCTGGCGCGCGCGGCTAAAATGAAGAGCGCGGTGCTTTATTTTCCTTACCCGCCCAAAGCGTATATTTCAGGCGGGACAAAAGGCTCTATTTTGACGCTGCCGGGCGAAAAATTCGCCCTGCTGTCGTCGCTGGAGCCGGATATTGTCAGGGCGCTCAATTTCAAAAGACTGCGTTTTCTGAGCAGGGAAAACTTTTTTGATTTTCTTCTCAAAACTTACAAAATGGGCGGGCTGGTCGCGGGGCGGGATTTCGCTTTCGGGCGCGGCAAAAAGGGGCACATTGATTTTCTGCGCGCCGCGTGCAAACGCGCCGGCGTAAAGCTGGAAGTGGAGGATTTTTTTAAGACGGAGAACACTCCGGCGGGGCATAAAATTTCTTCCTCGTTAATCCGCAGGCTGCTGGCGGAGGGGGAAATAGGGAAGGCGAATAAATTTTTGGGCCGTAAATATTCCGCCGGCGGTACGGTTATAGAGGGCAAAAAACTGGGCCGCGCTCTGGGTTTTCCGACGGCGAATATCAACGCCGGGCCCAGCAAAGTCCTGCCGCTGGGCATTTTTGCGGTTGAAGTCCTTATAGGACAAGAAAAATTTAAAGGGGTGGCCAACATAGGATTCCGCCCGACGGTGAACCCCATTTACGGCGAAGTGCCGCTGGTCGAAGTCCACACACTTGATTTTAACCGCGACATTTACGGCCAGATAATAACAATCAATTTCGTCTCAAAAATCCGCGCGGAAAAAAAGTTCAAAAGCCTGCCCGCCTTAGTCCGGCAAATCCGCCGTGACGTCCGCGCCGCCCGCAAACTGGTAAAAATATAAAAAAGGCCCCGCGTTTTAGCGCGGGGCCGTAAATCTTCGCGGTTTAATTATTAATAATTTTTTCTTACAAAAATCGCAGGATACGCTATCAGCGTCGCGCCTAATATGATGACAAGGCAGTAAGACACCCACCACAGCAGCACCTTCGGATTATATTCATACATCACCGCGCCGTAAATCGTCGTAACCACAAAAACCGCCGCGTAAAACCAAAACGCAATCCCCGCGATTTTCACCGCCACGTCTAAAACTCCGTAAAAAACGCCGCGCGTCGTAAACGGTTTTATAAACAAGCGGCCTATAAAATTTGTCATATTTACCTCTCAGAATTACCTATAAAAGATGTTACCAAATTATTTTACTTAGCGGCCATAACGCGTTTGGGCCGCGCGGTCTTGGCGGCTTTTATGGCGTTTTTGCGCGCGTTTATGGCTTTTAACGCGGCGACGCTGCCGTCGTCATACTGCATGTTGGGATAAACGTAAACTTCGCGCGGGGCCTTTGGCTGCGCGACTGCGGGCTGAGTCGGCGTAACGTCTCTCGCGCCGCTGGAAGCGGGCTGTTTTTCCGCCGGTAAAGCGGCCCCCGCTATAACATTGTGCACCTCATTGACGGGTTTTATATCCGCGGCCTCTTTTTGCGCGGCCGCTATGCTGGTGTCAGTGTCAGGCGCGGCATAACTGCTGCCGGAGCCCTCGTAATAAGGATTCACGTCGGCCTGCGGGCCCAAAACCGAATCCCCGCCTTTAAACCCGAAAGGCACGACGTAAGAAATTTTATAAGTTTTGCCGTAATCATAAGGCAGGTACGCCGCGTCAATCCTGCCGTAACTTCCCAAACCCACGCCCACGCCCCAGGTGAAATTTTTGGTTAATTGCGTCTCTTTAATATATCCGCCGCGCAGAAAAATAACGCGCCAGGCGTTATATTCCACGCCGAAGGATGTCCTGCCGTTCTTATTATCCTTTCCCAAATCCAGGCGGAAGTCAAGCGAGTTATCCGGGTTAATCACCCAGTCATAAGAAAAACCCAGCGCCCAGGTATTACGCGTGTAAATATTTTTGAGATTGCCTATAAAACTGTCATAATACAATCCCGTCGTAAAATAAGGAAACAGAGTGGCGACCACGCCCAAATCCGCCGTAAGCGCGCTGTCGTGATAATCCCCGACGTTAACCCAGCCGCTTTTGACGTTCGCGCCGACGCTTACCGGCAGGCCTTGGATAAGCCTTCCCAGGTTCCACGCCACGCCGAGCTTGGCCTCATAGTCGCGCATAATGTCAGCCGAGTGGTTTTCATATAAATAGTTGCCGAACGCCTGCACCTGGAAACCCGCCGGAAGATTTTGCCCGCCGCCGACGGAGAAAATATCCTCCGCGCTTTCCCTTTTATGAAAAGCCAGGCCGAGCTGCCCAAGGCCGTTTATGGGGGAAGCGGGGTTGAAGGAGGCCGCGAAAATATCGTCCCCCGCGCCGGCCGCGTAAGCGCCGCCCATGGCCGCGCCTTTGACGGAAGGCTCCGCTATAAACGCAAAACAGTTTGACGCGAAAAAAGCAACGGCCGAGACCCAAAGCAGTTTCTTCATATAAATGTAAGATATAAAAAAAATGAGAAGTTGTAAAGAAAATTTACAGATATTTTTTTATGGCGTCATACACGCGCTGCGCCACTATGGCGTAACCGGCGGCGTTGGGGTGGACGGCGTCTGATTTTAAAGCAGGGTCCGTCATTATGCCGTCCAAAATGCCGGGCACGAAAACAGCGCCTTTTTCCCGCGCCATTTTTTTGTAGGCCTTTGTATATCTGCCCATCATGGGTCCGCCCGTGTCCACTATCACGGCGATTGCGCCGCGCGCCTGCGCCTGGTCAACTATCTGCCCGACGGCGGAAACCGTCTGCTCAAAGGGTAAATGCTGCATGAAATCATTGCCGCCGAACTCTATTAAAACCATGTACGGCTCATGCTCCCAAATATCGTTTATTCGGGCGAGCCCGTCAACGCTTTTATCCCCGCTTACGCCGAGGTTTACCACGGGCCTTGAGATTTTTGCGGCCAGAACGGAAGGATAATCTTCGCCGGGCCGCGCGCCGTGGCCGTAGGTTAAAGAGTCTCCGAAAGCGACCACGGCCGTACCCCCGTTATCCAAATTCTTTATGCCGGGCGCAGTTATTTTGTTATATATAAACCACGCGGCGGCCAAAATGATTACGGCGATAATAAAATTTTTGAGATTCATAATAAAACTTTAGCAAATTAGGTAGAATAAGAGTACCGCGCGACCATGCCGTTTCCGGCGCGCAGGGAGGCAATATGATTTTAGCTTTAGACGTGGGCAACACCCAAATCTTCGGCGGCGTTTTTGACGGGGATAAAATCAAACTGAGTTTCCGCAAAACTTCAAAAGGGCCGATTACGTCGGACGAACTAGGCATTTTTTTAAAGCAGGTTCTGCGCGAAAACGGCGTTGAGCCGGCCAAAATAAAACAAATAGGCATTTCTTCCGTCGTTCCGGACATACTCAGGACCATAGTCAACTGCTGCATAAAATATTTTAACGTCGAGCCTTTCATAATCGGCCCGGGCATAAAAACAGGCTTAAATATTAAAGGAAGGGACGCCGGGTCCCTCGGCGCGGACAGAGTGGCGGACGCCGTCGCCGGCATACACATGTATCCGGACACGAATTTGATTATAATAGACTTCGGCACGGCCAACACATACGACGCGGTTTCGAAAAATAAGGAATACCGCGGCGGGGCCATACAAATAGGCGTGGGCACTTCGCTCGGCGCGCTGGTGGATAATACGGCCCTGCTTTCAAAAGTGGAGATTTTGGACCCGGGCCGCGCCGCCGGAATGACGACGGAAACCCAGCTCCAGTCCGGCCTCTACTACGGCAATCTGGGCGCGATAAAAGAATTTACCACGCGCCTTAAAGCGGAATGTTTCCCCGGGGAGCCCGTCAAAGTGATAGGAACCGGCGGCATGGGCCGGCTTTTTGAAAACGAAAAAGTTTTTGACGTTTACCAGCCGGACCTTGTTATCTTCGGCATAAAAGTCGCTATGGAAATGAACGGGAGGGCGTAATGCCTATTTTTGCGTGGCTTATTATTTTAGTCGTAACCGCGGCCGTTTTTCTGACGATAGGCTGGCTGCTGGCAGCGCGCGGCGGCGCGGCTCTGCGCGCCAAACTTGAAGCCGACGAAGAAAGCAGGAGAAACGCGGAAAACGCTTTTAAGGCTTTGTCCGCCGAGGCTTTAAATTCCAATAATAAATCTTTCCTGGAACTTGCGAAAACCACGCTTGAAAAGTACCAGGACGCGGCCAAAAACGATTTGGAAAAACGCCAGACCGCCATCAATAATATAGTTGAGCCCGTCAAAGAAACCCTGTCAAAATTTGAAAATAAAATAGGCGAACTTGAGAAGGAAAGGCGCGGCGCATATGAAGGCCTGCGCGAGCAGGTGCACGTGCTGCTGGGCACCACGCAGATGCTGTCAAACGCGCTGACTTCCCATTCGTCCCGCGGGCGGTGGGGGGAAATACAGCTTAAAAAAATAGTGGAACTTTCCGGCATGTTAAACTATTGCGATTTCAACACGCAGGAAACCGTGAACACCGAAGACGGCCGCCTCCGGCCGGACCTTATCGTGCGTCTGCCCGGCGGCAGCAATATCGTGGTGGACAGCAAAGCGCCGGTAACAAAATATATTGAAGCGGTTGAACTTAAAGACCCCGCCGCGCGCGCTTTTAAATTCAAAGAATTCGCCGGCCAGATTAAGGAACACGTCAAAAATTTAAGCGGCAAAAGTTACTGGGAGCAGTTTTCTCCGGCGCCGGATTTTGTGGTGCTTTTTATCCCGGGTGAATCCTATTTCGCCGCCGCGCTTGAGGCGGAGCCGGCTTTAATTGAAACTGCGGTGCGCGAGAAAGTGATAGTAGCCACGCCTACGACGTTAATCAGCCTTTTGAAAGCCGTCGCCTACGGCTGGCGCAACGTGGCGGTGGAAGAAAACGCCAAGCAGATAACAGCGCTGGGCAAAGAACTTTATGAAAGAATCGTCACTATGACTGAACATTTTTATAAGGTGGGCGGCAGTCTTGAAAACGCGGTAAAAAGTTACAACGGCGTATTAAATTCTTTTGAGTCCCGCGTGCTGGTCAGCGCGCGCAGGTTTAACGAATTGAAAGTCTCAGACAAACAAATCCCGCCGGCCTTAGAAAATTCGGTGGACGCTCTTCCCAAGAAAATAGAATAACCTACTCCCGCATATTAACTGAAAGGATAGAAGCAATATCCCGGTTCCAGCGTCGTATCACACGCGGTTTTGCCGGTCTCGGCTTTGCAGAAACTGTTCCCCGCGGCATTGCCTGTGGCGGTTCCGCAGTACAGGCGCGCGTCGTGAAGAGTTATCCACGCCCACGCGGAGGAGACGCCGTACGGGTACTCGGCATGCGATTGCGTGGCCGCGCCTTCGGCATACAGATGGATTGCTATCGCGGAAAAATTTTTCGGCGGCGTGGTATCCACGGAAATATCCAGGTCGCCCAGATTTGTGGTATAGCCGCCCGTCTGAAGCCAATAGCTTTGTTCCGCGGTGGCCACGGCTTTAAGCCTTATCTGAGCGTCGCCCCACCGCGACCTTGCCACGGCCTTATTATACTGCGGCACGGCTATGGCCGCAAGTACTCCTATGATGAGAACGACGACCAACAATTCAATCAGAGTAAATCCGTTTTTATCAAACATTAAAATTCCTTCCCCTTAAATAATGCTGTTAAAAGTATATAAAAATTAGTCCAGGTTGAAAAGCATATACGTAAATTACTTTTTTGTAATTTAAATTAATTAGATAAACGGAATTTGCCGGAAAGAGAATAGGTTATCTTATCAAGGCCGTGATAATTATCGCCGCGCCCAGCGCTATTCTGTATACGATGAAGATATTAAAATTATGTTTTTGCAGATACTTCATCAAAAATTTTATAACTAAAAACCCGCCTATTAACGCCGTCAGAAAACCGGCGGCGAACGCGGTGTTTATCTCGGCCGGATTAATGTGGCGCGCCTTCATGACGAACGCGCCCGCTATGACGGGGACTGACAGCAAAAACGAAATTTTCGCGCTTTCCTCCCGCCCGAAACCCAGCAGCAAAGCCGCCGTTATCGTCACGCCGGAGCGCGACGCGCCGGGTATCAGCGCGACCGCCTGCGCGCAGCCGATAACCAGCATATTTTTCACGCCCATAACCGCGCCGCCTTTGCCGCCTTTTTTGTCCGCGTAAAAAAGCGCAAGGGCAAAAAGTATCAGCGCGCCGGCCATGATAAACGGCGAGCGCAGCGTGCTCTCAATAGTTTTCTGAAATAAAACTCCGGCGGCGGCGGCCGGTATCGTGGCTATGACGAGCAGCCACAAAATTTTACCCTCTTCGCTTTTGGGTTTTGTCAGCCCGTCCTTGATTATATGAATCCATTCTTTTCTGAAGTAAAAAAGCACGGCGAAAAGAGTCGCCCCGTGCAGCATCACGTCGTAAGTTATTCCTTGATATGCTTCGCCCAGCAGCCACGGCATCAAAGCCAGGTGCGCGGAACTTGAGACGGGCAAAAATTCACCCGCCGCCTGGACTATGCCTAAAATTACCGCTGAGATTATCGTCATGGATTAATGGGCTCCAGTTCCGCTTTGCTGAAATCGTCCGAAAATTTTACTATGGCAAACTCCGCCGGATTGAGCGAGATATGCGCGTTGGCAAGCGCGGTGACAAGTTCGCTTATGTCCGGATTATGGCCTATTACGACGAGGGTTTGCCCCGCCGGAACCTGGTCTTTAATAAAACTCCAAAGCTCGACGATATTGGCGGAGCCGTTGAGTTCTAAAATTTCCTGTATTGCCGCGCCAAGCGTTTTTGAAAGAATTTCCGCGGTCTGCGCGGCGCGCAGTTTGGGGCTTGTGATTATTTTGCAGGGTTTAATGCCGCGCGTTTTTAAAGCGTTTGCCGCGCGGGCCGCCGTTTCCAGCCCTTTTTGGGAAAGCGGGCGCAGCGCGTCGCCTTCAGGCGACGAGGATAAAGCGTTTGCGTGTCTCATAAAAACAATAGTTTTCATATATAAATTATATAATTTATCCATGAAATTGATATACGGCTCATACCGGAGTTTAGAAAATTTTCTTCCGCGTTTTATAACCGAAAACAAAAAAAGCGCGGCGGAAAAGATTTTGGTGATAACGCCGTCTTCCCGTCTGGGCCGCTATCTCCAGGGCGCGCTTACGCGCGCTTTGGGCGTCACGTCAAATATCGGTTTTATAAAATTTTCCTCTCTGCCCGCGCGCGTTGACAAAGAGTTTGCGCCGTCCGCGCCGCCGGTCCTTACAAGCGCGCCGCTTCAGGATTTTATTTTAAAAAATATTATTTCCGCCGCTTCCGGCCCTGCGCCTAAGCGCGGTTATGTCAGCGCGTTAAAATCCACGCTGCGGGATTTGTCAGACGCGCGTTTTGACCCCGCCGTCGTCCGGGAACACGCCGCGGAGGGCGCGTTCGGCTCAAAAGAAGACAATGAATATATGTCCGGCCTGGCGGATATTTATGAAAGGTATTCAGCCGCTCTTTCCGCCGCGCCCGGTTACCGTTCTTACGCGGATTTTTTTATTTCCGCGTCGGAAAATATCCCGAATTCCAGGTGGCTTAAAAGTTTCAAAAAAATAATTTTTTACGGTTTTTACGATTTTACCGGCACGCAGCTGGACATTTTCAACGCCGTGCGCCAAAATTTTGACGCGGTTTTATTTTTTCCGTATTTAAACCACCCGGCGTATAAATTCGCGGAAAAATTTTTTAACACGAATATCCTCGGACTCACGAAAGACGTTACCGCGCTTGAATACGCGGACAAGCCGGCCACGGGCGGCGCGGAGACCGCTCTTTTCAACCCTCTTGAGGTCCGGCAGAACAAAGAGGCCGCGCAAATAATCAGCGCGTCCGGCGCTCGCGGAGAACTTTTCGCGGCGGCAAAAACTATTTTGGATTTAGTTGAAAACAAGGGGTATAAATTTGAGGACGTCGCCGTAACGGCGCGCGGTCTGGAAAATTACAAAGATTATATTTTTGACGTTTTTGAAGAAAATAAAATACCGGTAAATATCAGCGCGGACTATCCGCTTTTGTCCCACCCGCTCGCCGTGTTTTGTTTTAATCTGTTAAACCTGGCGCGCGGCGGTTTTGAGAGGGGGGACGTGCAGTCCGTCGTCTCAAGCCCGTATTTTAAAATTAAAAACGACTGGAAGTCCGTCATAAAAAATTCTCTTGCCGAGCGCGGCCTCGGCCAATGGGAAAACCTGCTTTCCGGCGGCAAGTTTGACGCGGAGTTTTTAAACTGGCTTAAAGAAATAAATAAGGAACTTTCGTATCTTAACAAACCTTACCCGTGGGACGCGCTTACCGCGCACGCTTTAAAAATTCTGGCGGAATATACCGACGCAAAAATTTTCAGCGAGCGCGAAAAAAATATTTTTTCCCTTATAACTTCTCTCGTCGAGAGTTTTAAAAATTTCGCGCTTGTGCGCGGCGCGGCCGCCGGAGGGGAATTTCTTGAGGAACTGCAAAACGTTTTGGCTTCCGAAGTTTTAAGCAGAGCGCAATCTTCCGAACGCGGCGTGACGGCGGGCGGCGTTATGGACCTGCGCGGGCAGAGTTTTAAGGCGGTCATAATTCTCGGCGTAAATGAAAAAGTTTTCCCCGCCCCGGCGCGCGAGGACCCTTTGCTGCGCGACGTTTACCGCCGTGTTTTGCGCGACGTGCAGGGTTTTTGGCTGTCCCAGAAACTTGAAAGATTTGACGAAGAAAAACTGCTGTTTTTTCTGGCCGTAACGTCGGCGCGGGAAAAATTATTTTTATCTTTCCAGCGTTCCGACGAAGAGGGCAAAGTCTGTTCCCCGTCGTTATATCTCGCGGAACTCTGCCGAGCCGCCGGTATTGACGCGGGTAAAAATACGCTCAGTTATCCGCGCCGCGAACTTGAAAAATATCTGGCGGTTCCGGACGGTTTGTTAAACAAAAAAGAGATGTCCGTAAAAATTTTCGCCGCGGCGGACGTTGAAGAAAATTACCGCGCCGCCGGCTTTGATTTTGAAACGCTCAAAAATAATTTTTCCGCGGCGGACGCAATATCCTCCCGCGGCGCGCTGACGGCGCATGACGGTATTTTGGAGAACGGGCCGGAAATTTTCGCGTCTCTTTCGTCCAAAAATTTTTCCGCCAGCGGTTTGCAGATTTTGGCGCAGTGTCCGCAGCGTTTTTACAATTCCCGCGTGCTCGGGCTTGAAGACGAGCAGGAGCCTTTAAAGCGCTCGGAGCTCGCCTCGAATTTAAAAGGAACGCTTTACCATAAAATTTTGCAGCGCGTATACGCGGAAGTTTCCGGCCCGCTTACCCTTGACGGCGTTTTGGCGAAACTGGAAAAAATTCTGGCGGAAGAACTGCCGCCGGAACGTTATAAGGAATTCGGCCTTTATCCCGTCGCGTGGAAAGTCATATGCGCGCAGATGAAAGAATATTTAAGTGCTTTTCTGGCCAAGGATATTGAGACGCTTGACGGCTTTGTCCCGCGGTTTTTTGAGACTGAAATCAAAACGCGCGTGAATTTCGGCGGAGAGGAAATAAATCTGCGCGGCTTCATTGACCGCGTTGACGTCAAAGGCGGCGCTTACAGAATTATTGACTACAAAACCGCGCAGTCTTCCGTCAAGGATTTGTCAAAAGCCGTGTTTTCGAAAAAATACACGCAGCCTGTTATTTATCCTCAAATGGCGGCGCGCGCGGAACAGTTTAAAGACAAAAAATTTGAAAGTTTTTCTTTTTTAAATATTGAAAAAGGCTATTTCCGCCGCGAGCTTACGGCCGAAGATTTTACTTCGGCGGAAGAAAAATTTAACGGTCTTATGAAATTGGTTTTGTCTTTTATAAAATACGGAAAATTTTTCATTAACGAAAGCGACCTTTACTGCCCGTACTGCAGTTTTGCCGCCGTGTGCCGCAAGGGCGGCGGCGCGGCTTTGATGCGCGCGAGGGGCAGCGGTTTTTATAAAGAACTGGAAAGTTATGACGACAAAAGATAATTCCGCGAGAGTCGAGGCAGTAACTTCAACCGGCAAAAA
>JGI20166J26741_11730140_pt1 | contig 10648 bp, 4 predicted proteins | sample TergutCu122P5_FD_26741 | JGI IMG/M metagenome (IMG submission 26741) | reverse complement strand
GTGATGTTAGTTGTGATGTTATTTATTACGTAATTGCTGTTCGTGCTCGCAGGATGGTCCGTATCTTCTTTTTACCATATCTCGGTAACCGTTCGAAATCGGACCCATGTTCATATGAACTTTTTTGCTTAAAATTACACATACTATCGTTTCCCAACGTATTGCAGATTCCTCCTGAATCACCCTGTATTTTATGTTCAAAAACATTTTTCAAAATCGTGCTTTTATGGGATAATGTGCAGAATGATGTAGAGCCGGTCAGGCCACAGATGACAATAGGGCGCATGCACATTGCATGATGGATGCCTAAGGCTATAAACACACATTCAGAACATGTAATATTTATTGCTTTTCCACTGCAGCAAAGGTTACGCGATAATTTTTACGGCGATAATTTTTACGCGGTTAGCGATAATTTTTAGCAGTTAGTTCATCGTTAATTTTAGTTTAACCATTCTGGACTCGAATCCCAGAAAGCCTTCCAACAAAATTATTGTGTTGTTCTATGTATTGTTTGTGTGTAAATGCGTGCTGTACTACTGCCACCGGGTGTCAACCCAATTGTAGTTAGTAAATATATCTTATCATATTAACGTGCCTCAATATTCCGTTTATACTTACATTGCCATTTTTGTCAAACGTATATGTAATCGGATTAGTCATATGGTGAGCAAATACTTTATTGGACATTTTCGTCTGGGATTTAACACCGCGTAGTCTGGTATAAATTTGTGGACTTTTCGGAGAAGTGGAAAGCTCTATTTTCTACACTGAATAAGCATGCAGCAAGTTCCTCTCAATCGCTAACAAATTTCTGTCAAACTACACGTAGTCACGTCTAAGAAAGAGGGAATCTTCATATCCATTGCTATGGGAACCTTCACTAGTCCAGAGGAAGTTACTTTGTGATATAGAATCAACTGCTGGTACTGTCGTGCAGCAGAGAAATTCATAGTTAACAAGGAAGCGTGTAGAGACATCTCGTGGTTTTCAGGCCGTGTGTTAGGTTGCAAGATAGGACTTTCTGACCTCCTAGTGACCTAGAACAAATATGGCCGGTATTTCAGTCGTGTAACGTAGAAAGGAACAGGGTTGTTCTACGCCTGGATTGGCTCCTTGATATCCCCCAGCGGGGAACAAAAGAAAATCGCGTGTTAGGACAGCAGACACGCGAGGCGGCACACGCGAAGGAATCGATGTCTCTCTTCCCAGTGTCTGAGTTTCAAAATCATTGAATGACGAATACATGCAATGATACTTCCGTCACGGAACGTGGTAATAGATCATCCTTATTCCTCAGAGACATGAAATTTAGAAGTACAGACAAACCCCCATGTTGTTAAATGACGCTAAGTAACATAGCCCTATCCTGCAATTCAGTGAATAACACTCTTGGTTTTTTTTTAATGCCCCATTCCCATTAACGGCCTAGACTCTTGCCGACTGCTTCGAATAGTCCCCCATGAATTCTGCGGATGGTTAATATGATGCACAAATACAACAACTGTTTCCATTGTCACAAAGTACTTGAAACAACACACTACTTTTCGAAAGCAAACTGCTTCCTTCTTCGGAAGAAACCAAAAACCTTAAAACACAAATAACTCAAAATGTAACACACACAAATCAATACAATTTACGTGAGAAAAACAAAAAAACACATATGTAACTGATAAATAAATTCCTAATAATCAAACAAGGGGATGTGCTTATTTTGAATTTATATTTTTCGATGTGGTGGTGTATGTCTCACCTGAAGAAGGAAACAGTATGCTTCAGAAATGTAATGTGTTGTTTAGAGTATTTTTATGACGAGTGGAAAAGGTTTTTGTAAATGCTTCTGGAATTACTTATGTACAATCTTTGTCAAAAATGTATGTTACAGTTAAACATCCTGCAAATATTATCAAAGTTTAATCGCACGGTACGAATGTAAAAATCATCCTGCAAATGTATTTCCGCTCAACAGCCCACGACATCTCTCGCATACATCCGTTCCTATTTGCCATTCATAATCACACTACCTTCCATTTGTATAAAACACATTCTCTGAAACACCTATGGGAAAACTAATGAACAAAACTCTTGATATTTGCAGCAGCGTTGTCCTCCAAAAGTCGGATAAGTATTTATAAAATTGCACAACGCCACGTACTAGAAAGCATTCAACTGAAGTTTCATCAAAAAGGAGAGACACCATATTAAAGGAATTTTAAAGAGCAACTGATGTTGAAAATGACATGTGAATTTTATGTTATGCGTGTAGATTGTTTTGTTTTTAGTAAGACATTCATTCACAGACAGTTAGAAGGGTCGCTTTACGTTTTATTTCAAATGGTGATCCACGTTACAATTGTGGTATATTTTAATGGAGAACAACAAACAATCTACCCCAACGCCACAACACATCACGTTTAATCCAGATCATTTAGAAGTTTGAGAGATGACACGTGCTTACAAACAAACAGTGAGATATACTTTAATTTTAAGTTACACGCGCAAGTACGAATAACAAACCGCACGCAATGGGGTCATTGTTAAACAGTTAACACTCATTCTCCAACTTCACGCAAATCAGAGGAACAGTACCGCGAATAAATTTAAAAAACTCCCAATGCATAACCCCTATTCGCAGCCACTGTTCATTATCTAACCTTATTTCTTGAATGCCTGTTTTATTATTGTCTTACCATACAAGTATATGCCTAATTTCAAAAATTATAACCTCATTTCAGCTGTCCCAACTAAAATTCTGTGACAATTTATAATGTTTTCAAAGTGTCGTATATGTTCCACGGAGAATATATTTGTCTCAAATCCCACAAGATAATATACAACATATTTCTTTTTATTTCCAAATAAAACTGTTAAATATAACACAATTTTTAAACTGCAGGTTTCTAATACCTGTTACCATGTAGTTACATAGATACAATTTTCAATTCACGTTTTATCATCTCTGTAATGGACTTTAGTTCCAAATGGGAAATCAGAATCATGATGTGGTGCAACTCCGGCACAAGAAGGTTGTTCACTAGAAAACTCTCGGCACTCTCAACAACACTCCCACACTTTGCATTATACTCGACAGAGAAGGGATATTATTTTCTTGGGTAACACAATTGCATTCAAAAGTTTTAGAAGCTGATACAATCAAATTACTTTAACACAAAGCTTCCTTCAGCTCATTCACTATTTCTGTATATCTTGAATCTCTTCAGCTCGCGAACGCCTACTAAGATTTTATTCAGAGTACTTCAGTCCCTGACAAGTGACATGTTTTTTCGAGCGGACTGCTAAAGCAAGACGTATTCTCCAAACAAGTAATACGGAGAAACTAACTAACTAAATAACTCTATTAAACAGAGTCCTTCTTCAAAAGCAAGCAGTTCTTTTGTCGTGGTTTATTTGACGACTATGTCAGTAACTCAGTTATTGTCGAATGATACGACAATTTTTGAATGGGGAATTGAAAAGGATGTGGACCTAAGCTAGGCTCTTTCCGGATACATTCTTGGGGGGGGGGGCTAAAGAAAAACAAGAAAACATGCGTCAGAATATCCAGTGACCCTGGCGAGAATTAAACTCAGTCTCTCACGATTACAAAATGTATAGCTCCTATACCGATCCGTTGTGTATAGAAGCTACAAGTGGCTCAGACAGACGCACTGTGTAAAGCTCGAAAGTTTATAACCCTGCTCACAAGATCCCGGCATCTGCCCATATCGTGAACCAAACAAACCATTCCATACCGTGAAGTCCTAAACGAACATTCACTTTTATATTATCTTTAAATCCATTCCTACGCCTTCAGCTGTTTCCTTGATTCAAGTTTTTCTGACAGAATATTGTAAAAAAGCTTTTCTCCCATGTGTGCTACATATACAGCCAATCTCATTTTCATTACTTGATAATTCCAATACCATTTGGTGAAAGTAAACACTAGGAAGCTTCTATTTGTGCGCTATGTATTATGTTTCAGCCTTCTTGCTTCTTTCGACTTAAGCCCAATTAGTTCTTTCAACCGCTTCTTGATATAGGAAATGTTCATCACTTATGGAAATTAGTTCATGAAACCCGTTAAAATTTCTTAACTAGTATTTTCTGATCATCTCGTTGTAGTTGAAACATCAGAAGAAGTCCTGTGCCATAATCTTAATGTATGGAATAGAGACATGCTAAGGAGGAACATGAAAATTAGTATAAATACAATTAAAGCCATGGTTATAAGCTGTTAAGAAAGAAATCACATTACCAAGCTTTCAGGACAAGCTTTAAAAAGAGTTAAATAATAAAATATCTTGGGACCTTTATTAGCAGCAAAGGTGAACAGGCTACAAAGACTTGCCATAACGGACGTGTCACTGAAAGAAATGCGTTAGCCTACCCTGCTTCATGACATAAGATCATGTCAACTATTCAAGCTCACCGCTTCAAAAAATACCGGTGTATCAGAACAATTGCGCAATAGTGTAACTGAAATCTTTATTTGAATAAGCAATTTATTTTTCAATATTTCTTTATTACCGTTTACTTTCCTTTCTGTATTCTTGTGACGAACTTGCCTGATGATTATTGTAATGGCTGAAACACGTGGCATAATTACGTAAAAACCGAATGTTATTATAATAAATAATTTTTTTAGTTTTACTTCAAATGTTTGTAAAAAATATACTTATTGTATTTTGTTATACAACGCTAAAATTCGCCTCGCAATTCGGTTCTAAACTTAGACACAACAGTTTTCCATACCTCATTCAAAAGGGACAATGGCGAGCCACCCACGCAAACATTAAGTCGGCCCGTGGAATAAAGCCTAATTGTGTGGAGCATTTAAACACACGTAACACGCAACTGAGAAATGTCTGATGAAACCAGCTAATTTCATTGTACACTTCATTAACACCGATAACTTCATTTCTAAAATTGCCCACGTGTTTAACTATAAATAAAATAGGCTGCAGGTAAAAAAAAGGTACTATACGTATGCTGACATCAATAGCATCAACTGGCTTTGCTTTTGAAATCTATGAGCACATTGTAATTGTACTGAATGAATAATTTAAAATCGTGAGGAAATAGTGTGTCACGTATCTGCACGTGTTCCGAATATGATTACAATTTTGTACACAGCACTGCTTCGCAACTGAAATGCAGTCAGCCGGTAAATTACGTTCATAAGTAAAACGACTTTTCCAAAAAAAAATTTCATCCATAAAATTTACACCGCCCATTCTAGTAATTAACTACTGTCCGTTTTAAACTCAAATTTTCCGTACAAAACAGCAACTGCCTTAATTCGAATTACATAGCCTACATTACTACACAGAGAATTCCTGGTCATATTTAACCCTTTGGCGCCCAGTGAATACACGATGTACCACCAGGTTTAAAATTAAATATTCGGCTTACTGCTCACAGATTGCATTTACATGTTGTTTACGGTTCTCATAACAAATAGGGCTTATTTCCCCAAACAACGTTAGCCGGCTGGTTGCTCGTAGAATGTTTCATTCGTCGTACGAGCTGAATCTTTAGATTAATTCTGGTTAAATTCAGTCTTAAAATAATTAATGAGACACGAAGTTTGGATTATTTAAATAAAGCTTTATCAGTGACTACTAAAACAAAAAAATAGGCAGCATGTTTTGCAGCTTATTTTTCGGTCTGTATGAAAGTTTTAAACCTGAGTAACTACTCTGCAGACCCTACAGTTCTAATTTTGAAACGTTTCATTTCATAGCAACAAATACATACACAGATGTAAGATTTGAGGCATCATCGTGTGTTCAATCTAAAATCTATAATAGGAGAAGCAATTTTCTCCACTGAAATGTAGAAATTCGATTACACGTAACAGTAAGTTGAATGCTGAATTTAACGACATTTAAATTTATTCAGCTCTTCTCATGACAACATGAGAAGGAAACCGCCTCTTTGATTTGCAGGAGGTGAAAAAAGGATGGAAACACAAATAAAGCTGAAAGAGATTAAAATAGGACTGATGAGGAGGAAGAAGAGAACTTAGAATGATGTGACTCATAAAAGGAAAACACAGCATGAGGAATAAACAGGAATGAAAAATAATGATGGGAAGAAACAAGGAAAGAAAACAAAAAAAAAGATAAGACGAAAATGTGCAAAATATACAAGAGGAGAAAGGGGGCGGATAAAACAGAAGAAATAAAGAGATAGATGACAAAAATAAAGCCAAAAATAAGTAAAAAATAGTAAAATAAGTGGGGTTGAAATTCTGCACAGCTAGCTCCTTTTATAATACAGTGAGAGAGTCAGTGCCCCTTGGAATTTTGAGGGTCGGGAAAGGACAGAAACAGGGCCATAAATGATAAAGGGGATAAAGAATAAAACTAGTTGAAGTCTTAAACTACGAAGGAAGTTGGGGAGGATGGCAAAAGAATTGAGGACACGAAGAATAAAAAGAAGTTGGAAATAAACAAAGGCAGGAATGATGGCAGGAAATGATACAAGAAATTAAATCAGAGATAAATGTAAAAAATTAGAAAGGAAGAGAACATAAATAAAAAACGGAGAGTAATTTTAAGGATGAGAATAGATGATCAAAACGGGAAGGACAGTAGACAGAAAGAAAACATAGGTGAAAAAGGAATGAAAATAAAATGGAGCAGTGTAAGGATAAGGAGCAGACAGAGGCGCATAGTAAGGAACCAGTCCACATCCAGAGTAGCTCTTCGATAGCGGATGGACAAGCGCCAGCTAGGTGCGCAGAACCAGAAATTTTCTCACACACTTATTTTATTCAAAATCCGCTTGTTTCTGCTTGCCAAACCTAATCCCTAACAACCTGCTGACTAACGAGGTTGCATATTAGATTCAGCTCCAGTATTCCGTCACAAAATAAGTTCCACGAAAGGGAAAAAAAGAAAAGTGCTTAAATAAATTGATTTAACCGTACAGAGCTGTCACACTGCCTGTGAAATTGCGGAAACAGTCTTACCAATTAAGGCAAACCAGCTGCCTGCTCAGCAGACATGAACGTCACCACCATGTTTCAACATTGCAAGCCTACATCCAAATTCAACACATGCACTCTGTCTCACAACTTATAGATCCGTTGATGGAGTTTCATTCAGACAGTAGCTGGATTTGGTTTTAGCTGAGTGAGTTCGCAGAAGCACTAACATGCAACAGGAGAAAGAGAAAGGCAATTACTCGTAGGTTTAGTCAATAACTATGCTTCTTCTCCTTCTTCTTCTTCTTCTTCTTCTTTTTCTTCTTCTTCTTCTTCTTCTTCTTCTTCGTCACTTACAGAAGTAGGTCAATATCCTCCTCCGGTTTAACGCCCAAAATTACTACTGCTTCTCTGATGTGTTTATTTTGAAATTCTCGTATCTTCATCTGGTCAGGTATTCAAGATATTAATTACCTAATTACTCCATGGAGAACAGTAATTCTTGAAAAGCTAACAGGTCCTCAGCTTGTCAAAACTTTCCCCGCATTTTATGGAAACTGAAGTTTCATTACCGCATTCACATGTGCCCGCCACCTGTCCCTATCTCTTACTTTTTTAATCTGACCTCTTTAATTCAGAATATTTGTAATTAATTTATGACATATTTATTTTTAATCTTAAGAGTAACACGTTCATAACGAATATCATTTTAGCTGGCTGCACTGCTTTTAGGTCTCGCTTGTAACGTGCAGGCTTCAGTTCCCTACAGTAACGTATGAAGTGACTTTCAGTAAAAGCTCAGTCGATAAACCTCAAGGGACGAAACCATTTGGGAGGAAAAGGCAGAGTGGAACCATAATAAAACACATCTTAAATAAACCAGATAGGAGAATGTGAACTACGTCCGACAAGGTCAAACAGCGCGCTTGTGTGAACACGTAAACAAACCATAGAATTCCATACAACTGGAAAATACATTCTATCAGTTCAGAAACTGGACAATTTTCTACAATAAGCGCATACCATTGGGATGGTTACTGATCAATAATCTTGGTTGCATGTGTTTATATACTTTGTAACCTTCATTCCATATGCCCATACATTTTCATAAATATATTCTAAGGTGCGACGTTTCAGTCATAAAACAAAGGAGAAAATATTGCTGTAATTTCTGGTCTTTCTACACAACTGAATTATATATTTTCAAAATCAAATTTAAAATTACAACAGTACATTGCGAGTTGTACAACGTGTAATTTACTATTTGGTAAACTAAATCTACGCATTAAAATGAAATAAAATATATACCTCGTATAAACACAAATATCGTATATAACATTGTTATGTTTGACGAAGTATATATTTTATTTCATTTTAATATTATACTCAACACAACGGGATGTCCTCTACTAAAAAAATAAACGCAACCTGCTTCTACCATGTACTCTGCAGAGGCAGGCGGAATGTTCTTTCGAAACGACAATCACCGACATGTAGCCATAAACAGGAGACCACACAACACATATTCACCAATGTGAAAACCTCAGTAATAAATTGCGATGTGATTCCTTACAAAGAACACCATTTCACTATATTCGTAAGGCTTCTACAGAATAGTTATGTCTCTGTATTTTGAAACAAACTATACAAAGAGATGATGGAATTTGTGAAATAAAATATTAGCTTCTAAGAAAATCGCCTTTAAGTACAACTATTAATATTACTGTCTTCTAAGATGTGATGATGTGTATTCTGGTAGAAATTTAGACAGAAGGGTAACTCCTATTAATATCTTTTTAAATAATGCTAATCGAAAGAGGAGAAATCCATCTGCCACAAGATCGACTGTTGGAAAATTGACGAAAGCTCTTGATTACATTTAAAAAAACAAAATGACTATGAAAACTACCGCACATGCTCTAAATCTTCGTTGTATATACAGTATTTTGGAAAAACCAGGAATAGATGGGAGGATAATATTAAAATGGATCTTTAAGAAGTAGGGGAGGGGGCATAGACTGGATTGATCTGGCTCAGGATAGAGACAGGTGGCGGACACTTGTAAAAGCGGTAGTGAACCTTCGGGTTACATAAAATGAGGGGAATTTCTTGACTAGCTGAGAACCGGTTAGCTTCGTAAGGACTCTTCTCCATGGAGTAAGTAACTCAAGTAGAGTTCTTTTAAAAATTAATGCACTTTAAAAAACATTTGTAAGTGTTTTTGTACTGTGTGAGTGCGTTGCCTGATTTACGTCTAATGACTCCACAGGTTCTGTTGCACAGAATCCTTCGTTGCCACATTCATATTAACCAAAACGTATACCCATAAAAGTATCCCAAGTTTACTGTATTCGTACGCTGTGTATACAAACACGTGCAAATAAACACACACACACATGAACCACGATAAGAAATTCCTGTGGTTCAGCAGCAAACGTTGCTGGAAACAAAGACCGAAAGAAGCACAGTCATTCCAATTAAATTTTTTTAAACTTAGAAACTAATAACGAAGACGCAACTTAAAAATAAGGACCTGTAGTTTTAAAATGGGTCAGGGTTACCGTGTGCAGTCTTACAACAATAACAACTACAACAATTACTACTTCTGCTGAAAATATGAAATTGCAAATCATATATTTGTTTAGAGTAGTTTCCAACATGTTTCGGCCCGATTTTCCATCTTGAGAGAAATCTTACGCTGGAAAAACAGAAAATTCTGTTTTTGTGCATTCATAATTGTACATGAATTTATATGTAAAACATTCGCTGTCTATGACATTTAAATTAAGTTAATGTTTAAAAATCTTACTTATTATTTTCTAAATACAGTACATTGAACAACAAAACATAACGTTCCTGGTGAGAATTTGAGAACGGACAATTACTAGTAAAATCCGGCCGGTGCTTTAGGTGCCACAGACATGTTCACTTGTCTTAGTACACTTAAAATTTTTCACAGTAATTGCTGTAAATATCCACGAAGGCTTAGAACATACCTTGTTACAAGACCATTTTGACTAAGATGACAAAGCAATGTAGACTACGCAGAAGAAGTATATGTGTTGTGAGTGCTTAATCGCGCTGTTACATTTTTTTCCAAATTGTGTATTAATTGCCAAAATTCAATATTTGCGAATAGTAACAGATATTTAATTATTGATTCATTTATGTTCTTTTAGGCGCCTTTGAAAAATAGCGAAAAGCGACTATTATCTTCCTAATGTCTGTCTGCCCTTCTGTCCGTCCCTCCGTCCGCATGGAACAGCTCGGCTCCCACTGGATGAATTTTAATTAAATTTGATATTTGAGTATATTTTGAAAATATGTCGAGAAAATTGAAATTTTATTAAAATCTGACAAAAATAACGGGTACTTTACATGAAGGCGTACCTATATTCATGATAATACCTCGCTGAATTCTTCTTAGAATGAGAAATTATTCAGGCAAGATTTACAAAAAAAGTAAAACACAACATTTACGTTCAATACATTTTTTTCGAAAATCATGCCGTTTGTGGGATAATGTAAAAAAATGTTTTACAGCCGGACAGGCCACAGATGGCAATGTGGCGCATGCGCATTGCATGCTGGATAACTAAGACTACATACACACTCAGAATATGTATAGGAAGGGCGGGGATTGTCGGATAGTCTGGTAATTCCGGATACCCCCGTTTCGGCGACACTAGTGCTGCAATCTTGCGAAAAGCAGGTGAA